>OHTD01001332.1_pt1 | contig 11027 bp, 8 predicted proteins | sample 1578871 | NCBI WGS metagenome assembly OHTD01 (sample SAMEA3879574, study PRJEB24766) | human gut metagenome | biome: human-associated habitat; feature: feces | place: USA | collected 1985/1987 | reverse complement strand
CCCTGCGGGAGGAAGCCAACACCGCCATTGCCGCCATGCTGCAGGAGAAGGCCGCCGACACGCTGGATAAGGTTCTGTTTGAACTGAGCAGCCAGATGAAGAACGCCTACTCCCGCTCGGATGCCTAATTAAAACCAGCCAAAGCGCCAAAGCCGGTCATGACCGGTCACATAAATGCAGAAAAGGCCACCGCATACACAAGTGCGGTGGTCTTTTTTGGCGCAAAAGCGCTCTTGTATCCCAGATGTTGGCAACGGTGCACAAAAATTGAAGAGATTTTTTGTGCGCGAAAACGCTCGAAAGTGATTGATTTTGACTGTTTTTTTGCTATAATAAAGCTACAGACAGCCAAAACACGCCAAGACCGTGCAAAACCGGTCAGGCGTGGGAAGGAAAGAAGGGAAAAGACACCATGCTGGCGGAGGAACGTTTTGCGCTGATCCTAGAGCAGCTGAACGAGCAGCGTACCGTGACGGTGCAGCAGCTGTGCGAGGCACTACACACCAGCGAATCCACCATCCGGCGCGATTTGACCGAGCTGGACCGGCAGGGCAGGCTGACCAAGGTACACGGAGGGGCCACCCTGCCGGACAGCCGCTTTCTGGCAGACGAGCCCACCATGGAAGCCAAGGAGACACTGGCGGTAGCCGAAAAGCGCAGCATTGCGGCAGCCGCCGCAGCGCTCATCGCCGCCGAGGATTTTGTGTTCATTGATGCAGGCTCCACTACGCTGGAACTGGTGCGGGCGCTGGAGGGGGAGGCCCTGCAGGCAAACTATGTGACCAACGGCGTGGCGCACGCCCGGCTGCTGGCGCAAAAGGGCTGCCGGGTGTATCTGCCCGGCGGGCTGCTGCGTCCTCAGACCGAGGCCATCGTGGGTACGGCGACGGTCAGCAGCATCCAGCAGTATAACTTCACCAAAGCATTCATGGGTGCCAACGGCGTGGCGCTGGAGGCGGGCTTTACCACCCCGGACCCCGAGGAAGCAGCGGTAAAGGCCGCTGCCGTCCGCCGCGCCCGGGAAAGCTGGTTCCTTGTGGATGACGCCAAATTTTCTAAAATTTATCCGGCGGTCATCACGGATCTGCACGGCGGTGCCATCCTGACCAACCGCTGCCCGAACCCGAAGTATAAACAGTATACCTTTGTAAAGGAGGCAGAAGTATGATCTACACTGTTACTTTTAATCCGGCCATCGACTATGTTGTGCGTCTGGACGCACCGCTGGAGGTGGGCGCAGTGAACCGCGCCCAAGGTGAGGATTGCGTGCTGGGCGGCAAGGGCATCAACGTGTCCGGCGTGCTGGCGCAGCTGGGCTGCGAGAGCGTGGCGCTGGGCTTTGTGGCCGGTGAGACCGGCGCATGGCTGGAGCGCGGTCTGGCGGCACAGGGGCTCAAGACCGACTTTGTGCATCTGGAAAACGGCATGACCCGCATCAACGTCAAGATCAAGGCCGGGCAGGAGACTGAGCTGAACGGCGCAGGCCCTGCCATCCCGGAAAGCGCTTTGCAGCAGCTGGAAGCCCAGCTGGATAAGCTGACCGAGGGGGATATCCTTATTCTGGCAGGCAGCATCCCGGCAAGCCTGCCGCAAAGCGTCTACGAGCGGCTGCTGGCGCGGCTGCAGGGCAGGGGCGTGCGCGCGGTGGTGGATGCCACCCGCGACCTGCTGGTGAATGTGCTGCAGTATCACCCCTTCCTCATCAAGCCCAACAACCATGAGTTGGGCGAGATCGTGGGCAAGGTACTGACCACTGACGCAGAGATCGTGGCAGCTGCCCGCACTTTGCAGGAAAAGGGCGCGCGCAACGTGCTGGTAAGCATGGCCGGGGACGGTGCGCTGCTGCTGGACGAGCAGGGACAGGTGCACCGCATCGGTTGCCCCAAGGGCAAGGTGGTCAACAGCGTGGGCGCAGGCGACAGCATGGTGGCCGGTTTTGTGGCCGGGTATCTGCAAAGCCGCAGCTACGCGCAGGCGCTGCGTCTGGGCACGGCCTGCGGCAGCGCAACGGCTTTCAGCCTTGGGCTTGCCACAAAGGAAAAGATCGACGAGCTGCTGGCGCAGCTTTGATAGGATAAAAGGAACAAAGGAGGAACGTTTATGCGCATTACCGAGTTATTTACCGCACAGTCCATTGCGCTGGACGAAGCGCTGCAGACGCAGGAGCAGATCCTGAGCCGTCTGGTGGAGCTGCAGGCTACCCATGGCAACATCACCGACAAAGAGGCTTACAAAAAGGCACTCTACGCCCGCGAGGCCGAGGGCTCTACCTATGTGGATAACGGCATCACTGTGCCCCACGCCAAGACCAATGTAGTCACCCGCCCCAGTCTGGCCGCCCTGCGGCTGAGCACCCCGGTACAGTACAACGCCGAAGATGACGGCACCACCGACCTGCTGTTTGCCATTGCCGCACCGGAAAACGGCAGCCTGCATGTGGATATGCTGGCCCGTATGATGCAGATGCTGATGAACGAGGACTTTGTGGAAAAGCTGAAAGCTGCCAAGACCCCCAAGGAGTTCTTGGAGTGCATCGACGCGCAGGAGGAAGCACAGTTTGGTGCAGAGAGCTTTACCCAGCAGGCCATCCCGCAGGACGGCTACCGCATTTTGGCTGTGACCGCCTGCGTCAACGGCATCGCCCACACCTACATGGCGGCAGAAGCACTGACCAAGGCCGGTGATAAGCTGGGTCTGCCCACCAAGGTGGAGACCAACGGCTCGGACGGCGCAAAGAACATCCTGACCCGCGCCGAGATCGCCGCCTGCGATGGTATTATCGTAGCAGCGGAAAAAAAGGTGGACACCGCCCGCTTCGACGGCAAACCGGTGCTGTTCACCCGCGTAGACGACGGCATCCACAAGCCGGAGGAGCTCATCAAGAAGATTGCCCACGGCGAGGTGCCTGTGTTCCACGCCGAGGGCGGCGCAGCAGCCGAGGACGACACCGCCGGTAAGGACAGCTTTGGCCGCAGCCTGTACAAGAACCTGATGAACGGCGTTTCCCACATGCTGCCCTTCGTGGTGGGCGGCGGCATCATGATCGCGCTGGCCTTCCTGCTGGATGATTACAGCATCAACCCCGCAAACTTCGGCATGAACACCCCCGTTGCCGCCTTCTTCAAGACGGTGGGCGGCGCAGCCTTCGGCTATATGCTGCCCATTCTGGCAGGCTTCATTGCCATGTCCATCGCCGACCGCCCGGGCTTGGCCGTAGGCTTTGCCGGCGGTGTGCTGGCCATGAACGGCACCAATTTCACCGACCTTGCCGCAGGCAGCACCACCGGCATCTCCGGCGGCTTCCTTGCAGCGCTGCTGGCCGGTTTTGCAGCGGGCTACATCGTGCAGTTCCTTAAAAAGATCACCGAAAAGCTGCCCGCCAGCCTGAACGGTATCCGCCCCATGCTCATCTACCCGCTGGGCGGCATTCTCATCGTAGGTGCGATGATGTGCGCCGTGAACCCGGTAATGGGCATGATCAACACCGCCATGACCGACTGGCTGAACGCACTGGGCGGCAGCTCCAAGGTGCTGCTGGGTGCTATCGTGGCCGGTATGATGAGCGTGGATATGGGCGGCCCGGTCAACAAGGCAGCCTACGTCTTTGGCACCGCAGCTCTTGCCTCCGGTAACTACGAGGTGATGGCCGCCGTCATGGTGGGCGGCATGGTTCCTCCCATCGCTATTGCCCTGTCCACCACCTTCTGCCCCCGCAAGTGGACGTTGGACGAACGCCGCAACGGCATTGTGAACTACGTCATGGGCCTGTGCTTCGTGTCTGAGGGCGCTATCCCCTATGCAGCAGCCGACCCGCTGCGCGTCCTGCCCAGCTGCGTTGTCGGCTCTGCGGTCGCCGGTGCGCTCTCCATGACCTTCGGCTGCGCACTGCGCGCACCCCACGGCGGCATCTTCGTGTTCCCGGTGGTGGATCACGCTGCGCTGTACTGCGTGGCGCTGGCTGTGGGCAGTGTGCTGGGTGCAGTGATCCTGAGCCTTGTCAAAAAGACCCAGTCTGCCGAGGCAAAGTAATAAGCCATTCTCTTCTCCATACGGATAGTTCTTCATAAGAGCAAAGGGGACTGCCGCACACCGCGGCAGTCCCCTTTGCGTTTTGCGCAAGCACCATTTTCACAAAAAACAGGACAATATACCGCCCAAAACGGCCTATCCTGCCGGAATTGCGTTCAGCGCTTTGTTTTGCATTGCACCCCACCCCGGGCTGTGGTATACTTATATTCGTGATTTTAAAGCCCGGGTATGGTGTGCCGGGCCACCAGAGAGGAAACGAACGATGAAAATAGGATTTGACAACGACAAATATCTTGCGATGCAGTCTGAGCATATCCGCGAGCGCATCAAGAAGTTTGACAATAAGCTGTATCTGGAATTCGGCGGCAAGCTGTTCGACGATTACCACGCCTCCCGCGTGCTGCCCGGCTTTCAGCCGGACTCCAAGCTGCAAATGCTTTTGCAGCTCAAGGAGCAGGCCGAGATCGTCATCGTCATCAGCGCCGAGGACATCATCAGCAGCAAGGTGCGCGGCGACTACGGCATCACCTACGATCTGGACGTGCTGCGTCTCATCGATGCTTTTCAGGAGATGGGGCTGTATGTGGGCAGCGTGTGCGTGACCAAGTACACCGCCGCCGCCGAGGTGGAAGCCTTTGAAAAGCGGCTGAGCAGTCTGGGCATCCGCACCTTCCGCCACTACAAGATCCCCGGCTACCCCAACGATGTGGCCCGCATTGTCAGCGATGAGGGCTACGGCCGCAACGAGTACATTGAGACCGAGCGCCCGCTGGTGGTCATCACTGCGCCCGGCCCCGGCAGCGGAAAGATGGCCGTCTGCCTGTCCCAGCTGTATCATGAATATAAGCGGGGCGTCAAGGCTGGCTACGCCAAGTTCGAGACCTTCCCCATCTGGAACATTCCCCTGAAGCACCCGGTCAATCTGGCCTACGAGGCTGCTACCGCCGACCTGAACGATGTGAACATGATCGACCCCTTCCATCTGGAAGCCTACGGCGTTACCACCGTGAACTACAACCGCGACATCGAGATCTTCCCGGTGGTGAATGCGATGTTCGAGTTGATCGCAGGCCAGAGCCCCTATAAGTCCCCCACGGACATGGGTGTGAACATGGCCGGCAACTGCATCGTGCGCCGGTACTACAAGTGCCTGTGCGAGCAGAAGATCACCGGCACCGCCAAGGAGAGCGAGCGCTACAAGCTGGAGCTGCTGATGAATCAGGCCGGACTGACCATGGGGGCCCGGGAAGTGGAAAAGCAGGCACACGCCCGCAGCGAGGCTACCGGCGGCGCACCGGCTGCTGCCATTGAGCTGAGCGACGGCACTGTCATCACCGGCAAGACCGGCCCGCTGCTGGGTGCTACCGCAAGCGCCCTGATCAATGCGCTCAAGTATCTGGCGGGCATCCCGCAGGAGACGGATCTGGTCAGCGCCGCTGCCATCGAGCCCATCCAGACCCTCAAGACCAACTATTTGGGCGGCAAGAACCCCCGTCTGCATACCGACGAGATCCTGATCGCCCTGTCCAGCTCTGCTGCCTCCAGCGAGCTTGCCGCAGCAGCCATGCACCAGCTGCCCAACCTCAAGGGCTGCGATGTGCACTCCACTGTTCTGCTTTCCAGCGTGGACAGCAGCACCCTGAACCGTCTGGGCATGTACCTGACCTGCGACCCCGTCTACGAGGAAGAGGATCGCAAGTACCATAAGCTGTAAAAATAAAAAGAAACTGGTAAACACCCCGGTCAGCGCCGTCAGGAGCTGACCGGGGTGTTATTGCTTGCCAGTTGTACGCAGTTGTGGTACACTTGTTCTGCTTAATTTTTATAGCAGATAGGAAAAGAGGAACAACAACATGGAACAACAACACAAGCGCAGCGCATTCTCCGGTAAGATCGGGTTCGTGCTGTCTGCCGCAGGCGCTTCGGTGGGTCTGGGCAACATCTGGCGCTTCCCGTATCTGGCAGCCAAATACGGCGGCGGCATTTTTCTGCTGGTATACATTCTGCTGGCAGTCACCTTTGGCTATACCATGATCGTGGCCGAGACCGCGCTGGGCCGTATGACCCACAAAAGCCCGGTCAGCGCCTACGCCCACTTCGGTAAGGGCAAGGGAATCCGGTTCGGTGGTTGGATCAACGCCATCATCCCCATTTTGATCGTGCCGTATTATTCGGTCATCGGCGGCTGGGTCATCCACTATCTGGCCGAGTATCTGTGCGGCCGCGGCAGCAATCTGGCAGTGGACGGCTACTTCTCCGCCTTTATCACCAACGGCTTGCAGGCCGAACTGGCCTTTTTGCTGTTCAGCCTGTTCACGCTGGGCATTATCTTTGCCGGTGTGCGCAACGGCGTAGAGCGCGTCTCCAAGGTGATGATGCCGGTGCTGGTGGTGCTGTCGCTGGTCATTGCGGGCTACTCTGTCACCCGTCCCGGTGCACTGGCGGGTGTGAAGTATTTTCTGGTGCCCAACCCCAAAAACTTCTCCTGGATGACCGTGGTCACCGCCATGGGGCAGATGTTCTACTCTCTGTCCATCGCCATGGGCATTCTGGTCACCTTCGGCTCCTATATGAAGAAGGATGTCTCTATCGAGGAGTCCACCGAGAACGTGGAGGTGTTTGATACCGCCATTGCCATCATGGCTGGCCTGATGATCATCCCGGCGGTGTTCGCCTTCTCCGGCGGCGACCCGGACACCCTGCAGGCCGGTCCTGCGCTGATGTTCATCACCATCCCCAAGGTGTTTGCCAGCATGGGGTTGGGCACGGTGGTCGGCGTGCTGTTCTTCCTGCTGGTGTTGTTTGCGGCGGTTACCAGCTCGATTGCCCTGACTGAGAGCGCCGTCTCGACCTTTGAGGATGAGCTGGGCTGGAGCCGTAAGCGCTCCACGGTACTGGTTGGCGTGATCATGGTCGCGCTCGGCACGCTGTCCAGCCTCGGCTACGGCCCGCTGGCCGGTGTGACGGTCATCGGCATGCAGTTCCTCGACTTCTTCGACTTCCTGACCAACTCGGTCATGATGCCTATTGCAGCCATTGCCACCTGCCTGCTGGTGTCCCGCGTCATCGGCGTGGAGCAGATCGCGCAGGAGGTGGAGCAGGACGGTCAGCGCTTCCGCCGCAAGCCGGTGTTCAATTTTATGATCCGCTGGCTGTGCCCCATTTTTGCAGCCATCATTCTGGCAAGCTCGGTGGCAAACGCCTTTGGCTGGATCGCCATGTAAACCCAAAACAGTATTTCCGGCAGCAGAACGCAAGTTTTTAACAGTAAAAGCAGGACAAGGGGGCCCTTATGAAAATGGAAACCTTGAGGCAGCAGATCCTGACAGCAAAGGGGGACGTGCGGGCAGAGCTGGTGCTGAAAAACGCCCGGGTCATCAACGTGTTCACAAACGAGATCGAGCAGGCCGATGTAGCCATCCGTCAGGGGGTCATCCTTGGCGTGGGACACTATACCGGCGAGACTGAGCTGGACTTGCAGGGCAAGTATGTCTGCCCGGGGCTTGTGGATGGGCACATCCACATTGAAAGCTCCATGCTCTGCGGCCCGGCCTTTGAACAGGCGGTGCTGCCCCACGGCACCACGGCGGTGGTCACCGACCCGCACGAGATCTCCAATGTGGCCGGTACGGCGGGGCTGGACTTTATGCTGGAGACCACCAAAGATCTGGCGCTTTCGGTCTACTTTATGCTGCCCTCCTGCGTGCCTGCCACCGGGCTGGACGAGTCCGGCGCGGTGCTGGAAGCGGAGCAGCTGCGCCCCTACTATCAGCAGCCCCGGGTACTGGGGCTGGCTGAGCTGATGAACGCCTACGGCACAGTGCGCGCGGACGAAAAGATCCTGCAAAAGATCTGTGACTGCACCGCTGCGGGTAAACGCATCGACGGGCACGCCCCCTTCCTCAGCGGGGAGGAGCTGAACGCCTATATCGCCGCCGGCGTGTATTCCGACCATGAGTGCTCCAACGTGGAGGAGGCCATGGCCAAGCTGGAGCGGGGACAGTTCATTATGATCCGGGAGGGCACCGCCGCCCGGAACCTGGAGGCCCTGGCCCCCCTGCTGTGCGAGAAATACATCGAGCGCTGCATGTTCTGCACCGACGACAAGCACCCCAACGACCTGCTGGAAAAGGGCCACATCGACTACATCGTCAAAAAGGCCATCTCCCTGGGCGCGGACCCCATCATGGCGGTGAAGGCCGCCGGGTACACCGCCGCCCGGTACTTCCTGCTGAACAACCGCGGCGCCATCGCCCCCGGGTATCTGGCGGACTTTGTGGTCATCGACAACTGGGAGAACTTCGAGATCGAGATGGTCTATAAGAAGGGCAAGCTCATGTACGACGGCGTCCTGCGGGACTTCGACACCCCGGAGATCGACCCCTATCTGGTCAAGCGGGCCCACGACACCTTCCATGTGGCCCCTCTGTCCGCCGCCGACTTCACCGACAAGCGCCCCCACGCCGTTATCGGCATGGTGCCCGGCGAGATCGTGTCCGAGGACGCGGGCTATGCCGACCACATCGACCTGGAGCAGGACATTCTCAAGATCGCCGTAATCGAGCGGCATAAGAACACCCACCACATTGGCCTGGGCTATATCAAGGGCTACGGTCTCAAGCACGGCACCGTGGCCACCTCCATCAGCCACGACAGCCACAACATCATCGTGGTGGGCACCTCTGAGGAGGACATGGCCGCCGCCGCCAACCGGATTGTGGAGAATCGCGGCGGCATCACCGTAATGGACGGCGGCCAGATCCTGGGCGAGGTGGCCCTGCCCATCGCGGGCATCATGTCCGACGACAGCCTGGTGATGGTGAACAGCGCCCTGGAGGCCGCCAAGGACGAGGCCTTCCGGCTGGGCGTGTCCCGGGGCATTGACCCCTTCATGACCCTGAGCTTCATGGCTCTGCCGGTGATCCCGTCCCTGCGGCTGACCACCCGGGGCGTGTTCGACGTGCTGACCCAGCGGTATGTGTGATGGGCTGCTGCCTCTGAACCTCCTGGAGCTGACCTGGCACTGCCGAAAAAACTGACGATGAAAAACGGGATATCCGGCGTCTCGAACCGGGTATCCCGTTTGAATCCCTCATTATATAACAAACAGCCGCGCATGCCCAAGCGCGGCTGTTTGTTATGTTTGGGGTAGGAAAATCCCCATGGAAAAGATGGGCAGCAGGCGCTGCCAGGTATTTTCAGCGGCGAAGGAGGTAAACCATAGCCGCTCTCGGCTGCAAAATCAGAACTGAAGGCGATTCTCCTTGGACCAGGTGGTCAGGTTCAGACGGGGGTAGCGCCGCCGCAGCTCCTCGGCGGTCTCGGCGTCGCCGCCGGTCATCAGAATCCGGTTGACAGCCTCCACATCGGCGGCCGGCATACCGTGGTCGGCGGTCTTGCCGCAGTCGCGGCAGGTATAGGTCCCATTTTCGGAAACCGTCACCTCACTGCTGCCGCAGAAGGCACAGCGATGCATCTTTGTAATCAGAGCCATTTTCGATTTCTCCTCTCTTTCCTCAAGTCCATGGGTAGGATATCATAGAATTTTACATTTGTAAAACGCATATTTTCGATTGAAGTCATGAAAAAAAGGGTGTACAATAGGGAAAACATCAGAAAAGAGGCAGGTGAGGGCAATGAACGCCACAAAATACCAGATTTTCCTGAAAACTGTGGAATGCGGCAGCTTTACCAAGGCGGCGGAGGAGCTGAACTTCTCCCAGTCCGGGATCAGCCACGCCATCAGCTCCCTGGAGGAGGAGCTGGGGGTGACCCTGCTGAGCCGGAACCGGGGCGGCGTGACCCTGACCGGCGACGGCCGGGCCCTGCTTCCGCAGATTCAGCAGCTCTGCACGGAATATCACCGACTGGCCCAGCAGGCGGCGGACCTGCGGGGCATGGACGCGGGCCTTGTGAAAGTGGCCTCGTTTTCCAGCGTCTCCGCCCAGTGGCTGCCTATGATTCTGAAGGCTTTCAGCAAGCTGTATCCGGCCATCGAGTTCGAAATTCAGACCTGCGACTTCTACGACCAGATCGAGGAGCTGATCATCACCGGGCAGGCGGACTGCGGATTTCTGCGGATGCCGTCCCTGAAGGGACTGCAGGTGTACCCCCTGCACCTGGACCAGCTGAAGGTCATCGTGCCCTGCGGTCATCCCCTGGCCAACAGCGACCCCTTCCCGGTGGAGGCCCTGGCCACGGAGCCGGTGATCCAGCTGGAGGAGGGAGACGATTACGAAATCCGGGCCGCCTTCGACGAAATGGGCGTGCGGCCCCATGTGCGATATATCGCACGGGAGGACCGGACCATTCTGTCCATGGTGTCCAACGGCCTGGGCATCAGCCTGCTGCCGGAGCTGATGGTGCGCCACAGTCCCTATCCGCTGGTGGTCTGCCAGCCGCCCAAGGCCTTTTACCGGCGCATTGCCATCGGCGTCAAGGACGAGAAGGCCCTGTCCAACTCCACCCAGCGGTTTGTGGACCATGTCCGGGCCTGGGTGCAGGTAAATGGGTTCAAGTAAGAATATCTCTTTACAAATGCGCCCCACTGGGATATGATGGAGAAAGTATAAAGAATAAAGGAGAAGCTCCCATGATCTATTTCAACAGCGACTATCTGGAGGGCGCTCATCCCAGCGTGATGGCGCGGCTCAACGAGACCAATATGGTGCAGACCGTGGGCTACGGCGAGGACCAATACTGCGCGGCGGCCCGGGAGAAAATCCGCGCCGTCTGCCAGGCGCCGGAGGCCGATGTGCACTTCCTGGTGGGCGGCACCCAGACCAACACCACCGTGATCGCCTCCATTCTGCGGCCCTGGCAGGGTGTGCTGTCCGCCGACAGCGGACACATCAACTGCCACGAGGCGGGGGCCATCGAGTCAACCGGCCACAAGGTCATCACCCTGCCTGCGGCAGAGGGGAAGATCACCGCCCAGCAGGTGCAGGATTATGTGGAGTGGCACCGGAACGACGAGTCCACCGAGCACATTGTCCAGC
>OHTD01001331.1_pt1 | contig 11028 bp, 9 predicted proteins | sample 1578871 | NCBI WGS metagenome assembly OHTD01 (sample SAMEA3879574, study PRJEB24766) | human gut metagenome | biome: human-associated habitat; feature: feces | place: USA | collected 1985/1987 | reverse complement strand
TTATACTATATATCTATTATATACCCCCCCCCTCCTATGTTTGTCAAGAGAATATTTGTTCTTTTTTTGATATAAAAAAAACGATTTTATTCGTTTTCTTTTCTATCTTGTAATTTATTTAAAATGTTTTCAATAACTTTCCATTCTGCTTCTGTTTCTATAGATCCTAACACTGGATTTTCTTCTTTTGGATCAAATGTTGATGCATATACTTTTTTATTTCCATTTTCATCTTTTGTATTGTCTGTATAAACTATGTAATTTTTGTTAGTTTCGTCTGATTCGAATGTAAAAAGTACATTACAGGTTATTTTTTCTCCTTTATCATTAAATATTTCAAATTCGTTATTACTTTTATTTTCCATGCTACCCTCCATAGTAATTTTATAATATGTTAAAATGTTTATCTAGGATTTCTTTTAATATTTTTTTATAATCTTTATTTAATGCATTATCATAGTCATTCATCGAACCATTATCTGACACTATTTTAAGTGAATATGTATTTTTATAAAATGAAACTATTGCTCTTAACTCCATATCAAATAGTGTATTTTTTAGTGTGTTATTTTCTATGAAATCTATAGATGTTGCACATGTAGTATTAATAATATTTTCATCTTTTATATAGTTTATGTTTATTAAATCTGTATTTTTATAAATCGTTCTATAGCAATAAGAAGATGTAATACTACATATAGTACCTACATTAATATCATTTGATGCTCCTGCATAGCCAATATTTATAATAGTACCTGTTAATTTAGTATCTTTTAGTGACTCAATAACTTTTGAAACGCCTATACCTGTTATTAGTACATTATCTTTATATTCTTCTGGTATTAATGATTTTTTTTCATCTTCTGTTGCTACTAATATAGTTAATTTATTCATATATAATCACTCTCGTTTTACTTTATCTAAGTAGCTTTGAAGTATTACTGTTGCAGACATTTTATCTATTACTTTTTTTCTTTTTTTTCTGCTTATATCTGATTTTATTAAAATATTTTCTGCAATTCTTGTTGTTAATCTTTCATCTTCAAGTATTACTTTTTTATTTAGTTCTTTTTCTAATTTTTCTTTAAATTTTATTGTAGTTTCTCCTCTTTCTCCAATAGTACCATTCATGTTTTTTGGAAGTCCTAAAACTAATACATCAACTTCTCTTTCTTCAATTATTTTTTTTAATTCTTTAGTTAAATAATTAAAGTCATCATCATGTCTTATTGTGGTTAGTGATGTTGCTATTATTCCTGTTTTATCGCTTATTGATATTCCTAGAGTTTTTGTTCCTAAATCTAATCCTAAATATCTCATAATTTTGTTTCTATATCCTTTAATATTTCATCAATGTAAGTAATATCCGTTCCTCCTCCTTGTGCATAAGAGTTTGAACCGCCTCCATTTCCATTTGATTTTAAAGATGCATATTTTACTAAATCACCTGCATTTATATCACAATTACTTTTGCATATAAAATTTACGTTATTTCCTTTTATGTTTGCAATAAATATTATTCCTTTGCTTATTTTGGTAAATGCATTATCTATAAGTGTTTTTAATATAGAAATTTCATAATTATTAACTTTTTTAATTATTGTACTTTTATTATTAATTATTTTAATAGTATCAAATTCTGTATTATTTTTTGTTAATTTTTCTTCTTTTTTTAGATTATATTCTTTTTCAAATTCTTTTACTTTCTCTCTTACAGTTTTTACTTCGTTTCTATTAAATATTATATCTTTGTAACTTAATGGTGCACTATTATCTATATCTACATTAAAGTCAATTTGTATATTTTTTTCTTTTGCATCATCCATTATATTTTTTGCTTTATTTAGAAGTTTAACCATTTCATCGTTGTATGGTTTTATTGCATTAAATAATACTCTTTCTATATTAGTATCTGTTGTTGCTTCTATTCTATAAACATCAGCACCTTTTGATTCAATATTATATATTGCAAATTTATTTATATCTCCTAAATTTTTAACATGCGTTCCACCACATAATTCAACTGAATTATAAAGTGTTACTACTCTAACTAATTTGTCATATTTTTCATCAAATTGATGCACTGCTCCACTTTTAACTGCTTCATCAAGTGACATTATATCTGTTTTTGCATCTACTTTTGTTTGTATTTTTTCATTTACTAGGTTCTCTATTATACATATATCTTCGTCTGTTATTTTCTTTGGATAAGTAAAATCAAATCTTAATTCTTTTTCTGTTACTTTTGATCCAGCTTGTAATACTTCATAATCTAGTGCTTCTTTTAGTGCTTGATGTAGTAAATGTGTTGCACTATGATTTTTTTCTATTGCATTTCTTCTTTTCACGTTTATTCTGGCAGTTACTTTATCGTGAACATGTATAACTCCTTCTTCTACGTTAACAATATGTACATGTTCTTTATTTGGAGATATGAATAAATCTTCTACTAGAACTTTTAGTGAATCATTATATATATATCCTGTATCTGATACTTGTCCACCCATTTCTGCATAAAATGGAGTTTCTTTTAATATAACATATCCTGTATCAGTTAATTCATCAACTAATTTTCCATCTTTTATAAGTGCGATTACTTCTGTATCTGTTTGATAATCTTCATATCCTGTAAATTTACTTTCTTCTTTAAAATTAAGTAATGCTTCATTTTGAATATTCATACTTGCTTCTTTTTTTCTTGACTTTCTTGCCATTTCTTTTTGATTATTCATACATGTATCAAATTCATATTTATCAACTGTATATCCTTTTTCTTTCAAGTATTCTTCTGTAAGTTCATAAGGAAAACCATAAGTATCGTATAATTTAAATGCATCAGTACCAGATAAAGTTTTATTTTCTATTTTTTCTAGCATTTCATTTAATTTTTTTTCTCCACTTACTAGTGTTTTTTGGAATAATTCTTCTTCTTTATCTATTATTCCTTGTATATATTCTTTTTTAGTTTCTAATTCTGGATAGTAGTTTTTCATTGTTTCTACTACTGATGGGACTATATCACTCATAAATTTTCCAGGAATTCCTATATCATGACCATATCTAACTGAACGTCTTAGTAAACGTCTTATAACATATCCTCTTCCTTCGTTTGAGAATACTGCACCATCTGCTATTGCAAAAGTTAGTGTACGTATGTGATCTGCTATTATTCTAAATTCTTTATCATTATTGTATTTTTTATTACTAAGTTCTTCTATTTTATTTATTGTTTTTCTAAATAAATCTGTATCATAACTGGATTCTACTCCTTCTATTATACAGGCCATTCTTTCTAATCCCATTCCTGTATCTATATTCTTACTTGGCAATTCAGGATATTCGTCTCTTTTTAAGCCCTCTTTTGAATTAAATTGGCTAAATACATTATTCCATATTTCTACATAACGTGAATTATCAATTTCATCTTGTAATAACTTGATTCCAAGATTATCTTTATCATATTCTATTCCTCTGTCATAAAATATTTCTGAATCCGGTCCACATGGTCCTTCTCCTATTTCCCAAAAATTAGATTCTAATCTTACTAAGTGAGTAGGATCTACTCCCATTTTAATCCATTTATCATATGCCTCATCATCATTTTTGTATACTGTAATATATAGTTTTTCAAGTGGAAAACCAAAGTATTTTTCATTTGTTAATAATTCAAAAGCCATCTCTATTGCTTCGTCTTTGAAATAATCTCCAACAGAGAAATTACCTAACATTTCAAAAAATGTATGATGTGTATTATCTCCTACTGATTCAATATCATTTGTTCTTATACATTTTTGACTACTTGTTAATCTTCTGTTTACAGGTATTTCGCTTCCATCAAAATATTTTTTTAATGGTGTTACTCCTGCATTATTCCAAAGTAATGTTGGATCATTTTTAATAAGTAAAGATGCACTTGGTAATATTGTATGTCCATGTTCTTTAAAATACTCTAAGAATGTATTTCTTATTTCATCACTAGTCATTTTTCTCATTGTCCACCTCAAAATCTTCTAACTTTCCATTTTCTTTTACTATTTTTGCAACTAATTTTTCTGATTCGTTTATTTTATCAGAACATTCTTTTGCCAACTTCATCGCATCACTATACTTCTTTATCGCATCATCTAAATTAACATTTCCGCTTTCTAATTCTTTTACTATCATTTCTAATTCATTTAAATTTTCTTCAAAAGTTTTTTTCATATCAATTCTCCTTAATATCAGTTATTAAAGATGTTATACATCCATCTGATACATATATATCTATTTTATCATTAATTTTAATTTTTTTAATATTTTCTATACATTTATTTTCTTTTTTTACTATTCCATATCCTCTTTTTAATGAAGATAGTGGATTTAATAATTCTAATGCATTAATATTATTCTTAAGTTCAATTAATTTTTTTTCATATATCATATTCGGATTAGTTATTATATAACTATTTTTAAGCCTAAATAAATGCATATTATTGATAGTTAATATATTATTAATACTATTATTTAAATTTTTAGTATCAATTAAAAGCATTTGCTTTTTAGCGTTATACAAATTCACTGGATTTATAAGTATACTACTTTTTTTAATTTTGCTTAATATTTCTTTATATCTATTAATTAAAGATACTACACTATTAGTACATCTTTCATAACATTTATCTATATTTAGTAAAAGTTCATTAACATTAGGAACAGCAAGTTCTGCTGCTGCTGTTGGAGTTGCTGCTCTTTTATCTGCTACATAATCAGAAATAGTAAAATCTATTTCATGACCTACTGCACTTATCACAGGTACTTTTGAATCATATATTGCTCTTGCAACAATTTCTTCATTAAATGGCCATAAATCTTCTAATGAGCCTCCACCTCTTGCAATAATAAGCACATCCGCCAATTTATGCTTATTCATAAATTCAATACCTTCTGCTATTTTCTTTCCTGCTCCTTCGCCTTGCACTGGAACTGGAAATAGCCTAATATGTACATTCGGATTTCTTCTGGTAGACACATTTATAATATCTCTTATAACAGCTCCAGTATTTGAAGTTAACACTCCTATTGTTTCAGGCATTATAGGTATTTCTTTTTTATGTTTTTGGTCAAATAATCCTTCTTTTTCTAGTTTTGCCTTTAGTTCTTCATATGCTGCTCTTAAGTCTCCTATTTTTCCAAGTTGTTTCATTGCTTTAGCATATAATTGATATGTTCCGTCTCTTTCAAATACAGATACACTTCCAAGTACCATTACTTTCATACCATCTTGAGGTACAAAATCTAAATGTGTTGTATATGTTTTAAACATTATTGATTTTATTAAAGATTTTTCATCCTTTAATGTAAAATACATATGGCCTGTATAGTGATTTTTAAAGTTTGAAATCTCTCCCTCTACTAAAACATTAGCAAAGAATTCATCATTCTCAAACTTTTCTTTTACATATTTATTTAGTTCACTTACACTTATGGGATTATATGTCATTATTACTCCTCATTTGTTATGCCAGCTTGTTTTATAATATTAGCTAGTATTCCATTTATAAAAGATGGTGAATTTTCATCTCCATATTTTTTTGCTATTTCTACGCCGTTATTTATCATTTTGTCTATGTCTTCATCTTTATCAACTAATATTGGATTAATATTCCATAATAAAGCCATTTGTCTATATGTTATTTCATTATCTGTTATTATATATATTGGGCATTGAGGAAAAAATCCTGCCAACATTGTTGCTGTTCTTCCTGTATTTGTATATGCAAATATAGCTTTTGCATTAAGTTCCATTGCAGTAGTACAAGTTGAATAATTTAAGCTATACTCTAAATCTTTGTTTTCTTTAGCATATTCCTTATTTTTAAATCTTTTCCAATATTTAATAGAATCCTCTATTGTTTCACTTATTTTTGCCATTGTTTTAACACATTCTATTGGATATATTCCTGTAGCCGACTCTCCCGAGAGCATTATTGAGGTACTCATATCATATATAGCATTAGCAACATCACTTACCTCTGCCCTTGTAGGTCTTGGATTTAATATCATAGACTCCAACATTTGCGTAGCCGTTATTACAGGCTTTCCTGCTTTAGCACATTTAGATATAAATTCTTTTTGCCTTACTGGTACTTCTTCCATAGGAATTTCTACACCTAAATCTCCTCTTGCAACCATAATTCCATCAGATACTTCCAAAATTTTATCAAAGTTGTTTATACCTTCTCTATTTTCTATTTTAGAAATTATTTTTATATGTGTTCCATCATTTTCTTCTAGTATTTTTCTTATTGCAATGACATCTTCTGGCTTTCTAACAAAAGAAGCTGCTATGTAGTCAAACCCTGCTATAATTCCAAATTTTATATCATCTATATCTTTCTGAGTAATGCTTGGTAAATTAATATTCATTCCAGGTATGTTTATACTTTTTCTGTTTGTAAGTTTTCCTCCGTTTATAACTTCACATATGATGTCTTTTCCATCAATTTTTTTAACAATAGTTTCTATTGTTCCATCATTAATCAATATTTTTGTGCCTATTTGTACTTCATTATATAAATTCTTATATGTAATAGACACCTTTGTTTTATTTCCCAAAATATCTTCATTTGTTAAAGTAAACACATCACCATTTTCTAGTACAATTTCATCATTAGCAAATTTTCCTATTCTTATTTCTGGTCCTTTTGTATCTAATAATAATGATATTGGCTTGTTAACTCTTTTTCTAACTTCTTTTACTCTTTCAATTCTATCTTGCTGTTCCTCGTAATTTCCATGAGAAAAATTTATTCTAGCAACATCCATTCCTGCTAACATAAGTTTTTCTAATATATCTGGATTATCAACAGCAGGTCCTAATGTACATATAATTTTTGTTTTGCGCATTTTCCTATTCCTTATAAATATATTTAGGTTTTTGGGGGATTAACCTATAAACCCATATATCCTTATATTTTATATAACTTATTTTGTTATCCATTTTACTAAATTTAAATTTGCAGAATCTAATAGCATTTCGTGTTTTGGCATAACCCTAAAAGTATATCCATAGTTTCCACCATTTTTCAAATTAACTTTTGCAATATATTCATATATTTTGTTTTCTACGTCTGAGCTTTTCATTCTCATTGGAATTATTGTTATATCATCTACAACACCGTTTTCTTCAATTTTTCCGTAATATACTTGAACCTCTACATTGTCTGGCAATACGTTTGGCAACTCTACTTTACACTTAACTTCAATATTATTACCTGCATCTATTGTAATATTATCTAAATTATTTTCCTGTGTAATTTTAATGTCATCCCAGTTATTATATAATTCTTGTTTCCACAAATTATATGTTGCAACATTTTCTAAATTTGAGTAATATCTATTATATAAATCACATAATGGCAAATACAACTTTTCTGTATAATCTATTAGCATTCTCGATGTACTAAATCTTCCACCTGTTGACATTATCGAATTTTTCATTAATTCAGTCCATTTTGTAGGTATGCCTTTTTCATTTTTATCATAGTATGTTGGTATAACTTTATGTTCCAATATGTCATATAAACTGTCGCTGTCTGCTTTATCCTGTATTTCATAATTATCATAATCTTTGTTTTGGCCTATTGCCCAACCATTTTTCGAGTTATACCCTTCTGCCCACCAGCCATCTAATATACTTAAATTTACAACTCCATTTACAGATGCTTTTTGTCCACTAGTGCCTGATGCTTCCATTGGTCTTCTTGGGTTGTTAAGCCATACATCTACGCCAGAAATTAAATACCTTGACATTGCTATATTGTAATTTTCTAATAAGAAAACTTTGCCTTTAAATTGTGGTTTCATAGATATTTCATGTATAAACTTTATTAAATCTTGCCCTTCTTTGTCTGCTGGATGTGCTTTTCCTGCAAATATTATCTGTATTGGTTTACCACTATCACTAAATATTTGTGTAATTCTTTCTAAATCCTTAAATATCAGTGTTGCTCTTTTATATGTCGCAAATCTTCTTGCAAAACCTATTGTCAAAGCATTAGGATTTAATCCTGACACTATCTTGTTTATTTCTTCGTAATTATATCCCGTTCTTCTTAACCTTGATATTGTGCTACTTTTAACAACTTCTAATAACTTTTGCTTTCTAGCATTATGTTCTTCCCATAGTCTATCATCAGGTATTGTTTTAATCTTTTCCCAAGTCTCGTCACACTGTATATTATCTTGCCAATAAGGAACTAAATATTTATTATATAATTTCTTTAATGATGGTGCAAGCCATGTACAAGTATGTATTCCATTTGTAACATATGTTATTGGTGATTCATTTGCTGCTATATTAGGCCATATTTCACTAAATAGTTCTCTTGATACTGCTCCATGAAGCTTACTAACTCCATTCTTTTTTCCTGCAATTTTTAGAGCCAAAATTCCCATATTAAAAGAATTTTCCAATCCGTCTTTTGGTTTCATTCCTAACTTCATAAAATCTACTTTTTGTATTCCCAATTCATTCCAATAATCTTTAAAATATTTTTCTATTAAGTTTAGTGGAAAAATATCGTTTCCTGCCGGTACTGGAGTATGTGTTGTAAATACAGTTTTAGAGCTTACAATATCTCTTGCTATTTCAAAAGATACCTTTTTCTCTTTAATGATATTTTCTATTAATTTTAAAGTTAAAAATGCAGAATGTCCCTCATTCATATGGTAAACAGTTGGGTTTAATCCTAATGTACGTAATAATTCAATTCCTGCCATTCCCAAAACTATTTCTTGACATATACGCATTTCCTGATCTCCGCCATATAGAGTTTTAGTAATTTTTCTATATTCTTCTATATTTTTATCTATGTCAGAGTCCATTAAATACAATGTTACTCTTCCCACTAATATTTTCCATACCTTTAAATACAATTTCTTTTTTGGAAGCTGTACTGAAATAATAACATCATTGTTTTCACAATCTTTTACTGGTATTATTGGTAATGCTGATATATCAATCTCGTTATATTCTGTTTCTTGAATTCCATTGCCATTAATTTTTTGATTAAAATAGCCATTTTTATACAACAATCCAACTGCTACAAATGGAATTCCCAAGTCACTTGCTGATTTTAAATGGTCGCCAGAAAGAATTCCTAATCCACCAGAATAAATTGGCAATGTTTCGTCCAACCCATATTCCGCCGAAAAATATGCTATTAAGTCATTCTTATTGTTAGGATACTTTTTACTAAACCATGTTATTTTACTATTCATGTAATCTTCATAATCTTCTACAATTTTGTCATATTCCTTAAGAAATTCCTCATTTTCTACAATCTTTTCTAATTTTTCTTGAGAAACTTGCTTTAAAAATTTAACTGGATTTTTTCCAATGTTCTCCCATAAATCTATATCAATTTCTTTAAATAACTTTAAAAATTCCGTGTTCCAAGCCCACCATAAATTATTAGCTATTTTAGACAATTTGTCTATTCTCTTTGGCAATTGCGGATTAACTGTTATCCTATTAAATACATACATATTTTTTCCTCCTTAGGTACCTTAAAAATTTCCTTTGTAACTTTTATTCTATTATCTACTAACTTATTCATTTTGTCAATTATTTTAAATTTAAAAACTTAATATCTTTTTCTGTATATTCTTCTGGATTTAAGCCAACTTTTCCTTTCATATTTATTAGCATTGCTAATAATAAAATTGTGTAAATTGTACCTATTATTAGTAGTGTGTTAGCTGTAGTTGTATATTTTAATAATATTGATGAAATAAGTGCAATAATGCATCTTGATATATTTTCTACCAAATTATATACAGAAGAAATTTTATTTCTTATTTTATGAGTTGTAAAATTATTTAAATATCTTTTTATCAATATGTAAAATGGTCCTTTCATTACATATTGTATTATGTATAGTAATATCAGTATAACTATAACAAACATAAATGGTATATTACTTTTTGCCACTACTCCTAATATTATGCAAGAAACCGTTACAGGAATAGATAATACTGCTAATGTTCTATTTTTTAATTTATTATGAAATTTGTTTTGGTTCATTGTTGTTATTCCAGATATAATTTCTAATAATGCAAATATCACACCAAAATATTGCTCTGGAAGTCTAATTTCGTCAAGCAAACTAGTTCTTAATGTCGTTAAAATAGCTAATAAACCATAAAATAATGCACCAAATAAAATCAAATTAATTAATCTAGGCGATTTTAATATATCTTTTAGTAACCCTTTTGTATTTTCTTTGTGATTTTCTTTAACTTCATTTCTTTCATCATCTATCTCTTTAAATTTAAAACACAACAATGTTGCAATTACACTCATTATTAAGCATAAAACCATTGGTATATATGGATTTATAACATATAAAAATCCTGCTGCAAATGATGCAACCGAGTTTATATAATAATAGTAACTGGTTGCTTTACCATCTATTTTTGCAAATAAGCTACCTCTTTTTGGATTTCTGGGAATACTGTCATACAACATATTGGTTTCGCATATTCCCTTTATTAAATATCCTAAAGAAGAAAATAGTTGAAATGCAAAAACACACCATATATTTTGTGCAAAAATCAAAATTGATATAGATAATACAATTGATATATTAGCAAAAATTAAACTTTTTCTTTTTCCTTGTTTTTCTATAAATTTTGTAAATGGTATAAGTAATAACATTTTAAATATTGGGTATGCCGCTTCTGTTAATAGCACCTCTGATGGGGAAAGGTTTTTCACTTGTGTTAAAAATAAAAATGCTATTGAATAGTAAAAAAACATGTCCCATGCAAATGCTTTATATAGTGGATATATTTGTATATTTCTTTCATTTGCTACTGTATTTTCCATTCATTATCACCAAATATATTAAATTACATTTATTAGGTCTTGTCAAGGGAAAAATCCCCTTTTACGTTAGTCATTTTAGAGTCACTTTACAATGTTAAAATAATTTACAAATATAAAAATAGCTTTTTCTTATCTAATTCATATAGATTTTTTTTAAT
>OHTD01001328.1_pt1 | contig 11033 bp, 8 predicted proteins | sample 1578871 | NCBI WGS metagenome assembly OHTD01 (sample SAMEA3879574, study PRJEB24766) | human gut metagenome | biome: human-associated habitat; feature: feces | place: USA | collected 1985/1987 | reverse complement strand
GCCGGATGACCTGCCCACCCAGTCGCTCCACCAGAGGGAAATACTCCGATTCCGGGTCACAGATCAGAATATCGTCCTTTGTCACAAGGAACACATTCAGAATCTCCCGCTTGGCGGAGAAGGACTTGCCGCTGCCGGTGGTGCCTAAAATCAAGCCATTGGGGGTCTTGTTCTGCTTCCGGTCTGCCAGGATCATGTTGCCGGAGCTGGCGTTGATCCCGTAGTACAGCGCGTCCCCGCCCTGGAAAATCTCCTGGGTGGTAAAGGGCATGAGGATGGAAACGGCGGAGGTGGTAAGTCCTCGCTGAATGTGGATCTGGTTGACACCCAAAGGCAGCGCCGACACAAAGCCCTGCTCCTGCTGGAAGTCCAGCCGGGTAAACTGGCAGTTGTACTGCTGGGCGACGCTGACTACCCGGGCAATGTCGTTGTCCAGCTTCCGCTTGCTGTCTGCCATATTCACAACCAGGAATGTGACCAAAAACATCCGTTCATTCCGGCTCTGTAAATCCCGGAGGATGTTCTTGGCCTCCACGGCGTAGGTGGCGATGTCCGTGGGGACAATATCCATATCGAATCCTTCCCGCACAGCCCGCTTCTGGGCATCGATCTTCATACCGTCAATGTCAGTGATCTTTCGCTTGACGGTTTTAATGGCCTCCGTCTGATCCATACTGCGGATGTGGATGCTCAAGAGCATGTCGTTTTCCGTGTTCAGAAGCTCCGCCAAAATCCGGTCATCCATTTCCGGGGCGGTGATCTGCAAAAAGGAGGCCGCGCAGAACTTGGTGCCCATCTGGAACTGCCGGGCAGAGGCAAAACGGAAAGCCGAGGGGGCGATAAAATCCTTGACGTGCAGGCCGGAGGGAGCCAGCCAGTCCCAATCAAAGGCGAACCGTTCCCCATCCGGGTGCAGGATGCCGTGCAGCAGCTCCAGCCACTCCCGGCCATCCAGCACCTTTGCCAGAGCGCCCATGACCTTGAAATGGTTCAGTGCGTCCAGGGTGATCCGGGAGAATCTGACCCTTGCCGCTCGGATATCCGATTCCGTGATGGTCAGAACCAGCAGCTTAGTTTTCACAATGCCGTTGTTGCCCTTTTCCAGCTGCCGCCGGAGCATTTGGGTATAGAGCTGCCGAATGCCGTCAAAAGCATCCCCCTGGGCGGCGATCTCGATCCGCCTCAAAAAGTCCTCCTGATTCATGTGTCGGCATGGCAGGCTGATCTCCATGCCGATGGAGCTGTCATGGGAATTGTACAGATCGCAGAGGCCTTCAAAGATGGCCGTCTGCTGATCCGGCTGAGCAAGCTGATAGTTCACGTCCTCGAACTCAATGCACTTGGACCAGGTATTGTCGTCCAGCTTGCACAGGCCGTCTGGAAACATCTGCCGGAACGGCAAGGTGTCCTGGGCGGTGTGGGGCTTCCCGTCGCCCCGGGCCCGCTCCATGATGGCCCGGATCTCTTTCTTTTCAGCGGCGGTCAGCTTTCGCTTTTTTGCGGACTTTTTCTCTCTTTTGGACAATCGCTCGTACCTCCTGTTCTACTTGAATCTGCCGCGCCACGGCGGCATAAAAATTGTTGGTCGCGTAGGGCCGCAGCTTGGGCCTTACGAACATGGCCTGGATCATCTGCCCTAAAATCACCTCCAATGGCTGGCCGTGTTTTTCGTACATAGCCAGCAGGAAGAAGGGCAGCATCACCAGGATCATGCAGAGGGTGGCCGCGCTGGAAGCCACCCGATTTTTGAGCAAAAAGAAAAGCGGTACTCCTACAAGCACCGCCGCCCCAAAGCAAATGAGCTGCCGCCGGGTCAGGCCGAACAGCACCTTGGATTTTACTTTGGTCAGGTCTTTGGGAATGGTTACATAGGCCATACATACCTCCTTAATGGGCCCCGAATAGGGACTTTGACAGGCTGCCCGTCTTGAACAGCGCAAAGCACAGCAGCACCGTATACCCCATGCAGGCCCAGATGGCGGCGGACACGTTGCTTCCCACGCCGATGTTCTGCACCAGCACAGAATAAATGCCAACACACACCATAATCAGAAACGCCTGGAAGCCCAGGGCAAACAGGGAACGCAAATAGTTTTGCCCCGTATGTCCCCAATCCCGGTTGGTCATGGTGGCAAGAGGAATGGGCCCCACCGAGGCGGTCAGGTACACCTCGATCATCCTGCCGTAAATCACCAGCATAATGCAGATGGACAGGATGTTCATGGTCAGCCCTACAAAGATGGACTGGAACCATAGGCCGAATAATTCTCCCGTTTCTAATGCCTCCATCTGAGTATCCAGATTTCCCAGCACGCCGCTGATATCCACAGAGGTATTGCCGATAATCACCCCGGTGCTGCCGTTGACCACGCTCTGCGCCGCATCGAATATTCCCATGACGATGTTCCAGGTGTTGGTGACGATCAGCACGGCACAGAAGGTCTTGAATACCCATTTGAAAAACATCCAGGTATCAATATCGTGGAGATTGTTTCGCTCCGTGACCATCTGGATCAGCTCCACACACATGACAAAGGTGAGGATCACCCCGGCAATGGGGACAATGACCGTTTCGGAAAGATTCTGGATCATGGAAAAGACGCCTCCGTTCCAGCCCTGGGGCGTCTTTCCCACTTCTCCCGCAATCTCGCCTACTTTGGTATTGACGGAATCGAACATTCCTGTTAAATTTCCCTTGATGCCCTCTGTCAGCAGCCCACGGAGCCACTGGTCCAGTTTGTCAAGAATCTCTGACTTCCATCCCATCCGTTCCCATCCTCGTTTCCTGGGAAGGGCGATACGATGGGATAGGATGGATTTCATCCGTATTTTCTAAATCTTTCTTTGATCCATCTTTCTTTTCTCTATCTTTATTTAATTGTACGGTCATTTCCGGACACGGGGTATCCATATCCGGGTTTTCCGTATCTGGACGCTCCGGCTCCGGCGACACCGACTGTGGCCGGGGCTTATGGGGTGTTTCGTAGATGATGTACTCCACGTCCACGATCTTGCCCTTGCTGTCCCGAATGCGGCTGCGGACAATGTATCCCGTCTGCTCCAACTCCCGAAGGGCAGAGCCGATGCAGTCGGCCCCCTCCTTGCAGATGGCCGCCAGCCCTCTTGTGGTGTAGTTCCACTCCTCCGGGAGGGACAGCATCATGGAAAGCAGCCCCTTGGATTTCAAGGACAACCCGGTATCCCGCAGATGATGATTGGACATGACCGTATAATCCCGGTTTCGCTCAATGCGGAAAACTGCCACTTTGATGACCTCCTTCTGGGTAAAAATAAGTGTTGATTTTCGTAGTCTTGTTGGCCTGTATTCCCTTAAAAATCCCTCCATGTGAGAACACACAGGCGGTGCTTCATTCGCCGCTCTCAAAGGAAACAAAGGCCGATTTTCCACCCTATTTGCTACACAAAAAGGCGACTGCGGGAAGCAATCGCCTTTTTGAGAGGGAATATGAAGCAAGAAAAACACGAAATTCGCTGCTCTGAAATTGAAAAACGTCTAGGGAAATGCCACTTTTTTGAAAAGTCCTATAAGAACACTCGTACCAAAGGGGAGTTCTTATAGGACTCCCCTTTGAACTTTTCGTGAACATTTTTCAGAAGCTGCACGTTGGTGTGCAACTTTTCTCTGTTTTGAAACTATGGATAGAAGGACTTTTTCCTTACTACAACATTCGGAGATTTCTATGACAGAGGAAAACTACAATTACCGTACAAGTCAAACTCTCTTGCGTAACCAGTTCCCAGGGAAAGGGAAATGGAAAATTCCGGTAATACCAAAATTCCAACCGTAAGATGGTGATTTTAACGACCTTCTGCTGATCGGCTTTGACAAAACAAATCTGGAAGATCAGAATCATCTTGACCGGATGGTGCATTTTTTCCTGTATGATTACCGCTTTGAGCGGGTATGGAAAAATCCCGAGGCTGACATTGAAAAGCTGTCCCGATACCGGGCTGTGCTTTCTCCCGATTTCAGCATGTATTTGGAAATGGCACCTGTGATGCAGATGTATAATGTGTTTCGTAACCGCTGGTGCGGTGCTTACTGGGCATCCAAGGGTATACGGGTGATCCCAACCGTCAATTGGGGTGATGAATCCACCTTTGATTTCTGCTTTGACGGCATTGAAAAGGGCAGCGTTGTGGCAGTTTCAACCTACATGGCTTCCGAGCATGATCATCGAAAGGATCAGAAGGAATGGTTCATGGCTGGTTACAATGAGATGCTGCGGCGTATAGAGCCAGAGAGAATCATTTGCTACAACACCCCGTTTCCGGAGATGCAGGGAGACATCGTGTATGTGGATTATGAACGCAGCTCCTGGCGGTACATGGACTATGACCAGAAGGCAATGCCCCATGAAGATTTGGACTGCTATAAAATTGGTGGCGCAAATCACACGTTTTGTGATACAATGGACGCATACATGATCGGTAAAGGCGGTGGAAGCGCTTATGGTGGAAAATGGAGACCAAATCCCAATAAGCCGCAAGACCAGCGCTATCTGGGAAATCCCGGAGAAATCAAAAGAACGATAATGAATAACGGTGATGTTTACAAGACAAAAATGGGGCCTGATGGGCGGGCGGAAATGGAACGGCATGAGACAAATCACAACCGTGGAGATAAGCATACGAACCCACATGACCACAGAATTAGCTGGGATAATCCAGATGAACATCCGGTTCCAGGTCCGCCGATCAATTATCCGAATGGTGCACCAGAATTTAAGAACTTCAGCGAGGTGTTTTGCATGAAGGAAATAATTGTTCCATATGGCAGTATGAATTTTGAAACCATCAGTGAATTTAAGCGCAGCATCAACTGGGGTGCTGAGATTGAATTTGAGTGGAATGGGGCTGTGTTTAATATCATCAGATATGGTACCGATGGGAAAATAACAATCTACGCAGCAAATAAACCAGAAACTGAGAAAGTATGTGAGACGGCGGATGAGGCGCTGGAATACATGGTTGGCGATGATAGATTGCGGGACATCATTACCAAGGTTCATGTTGTATCCCGGTCGATTTGAAAAAGATGCCTATGTGAAGTGAAAAAATAGGAAATTTGATGCTCTGAAATCCAAAAAAACGTTGGTATGACAGGGTTTTTCAAAAAGTCCTATAAGAACACCCGTACCAGAGAAGAATGATCCGAACCTGTTCTTGGTGAGAGACGGGTTCGGATTATTTCTGTTTTAGGACTCGAAAGGGCGGCGGCAGCAACGCTGCCGCAACAAACAGTCCGGCGGACTGTTTTAAGATAAGTGGGAGAGTCCCTCCAATTTCAGGCGCATCCCGTAGGGATGTGGATGAAATTGGAATATGTCAACGGTCAGTCTTCTGCAAAGTCTCACGAGCGCACCAATATGGACTCTACTGGCAGATTTGCCGTTGACTGCAAAGCAGGAAAAGATTCGCCCCGCGGCAGCCCGAAGAGGGCAGCCGCGGGGTTCTTTTGCAATCCCAACTCCTTTTCGTGCGTCGTCAAACAAGCTCGTCCATGCTGCACCCCAATACCTGCGCTATTTTCTTGACGGTCAGCACACCGGGTTCTACGTGACCGTTTTCCCAGCGGCTGATATCCTTGACCCGGCATCCGATGGCCTCGGCAAGCTGTCCCTGGGTCATGCCTGCAGCCTGACGGGCAGCCTTTCATTTATCTCCCATTTCTATCCTTCCTTTTTGCAGTTCGACTTTTTGTTCCTTGCTGCGTGGGATGTTGCTCCCACATTCTCCTGACATTCCTGATAATATGTCATACACCGCATATCTTCAAGAACTTTTTTATGGTACAACCTCCTCCTTCGGCATCAGCGGCGGCATATTACACGCCTGAGTTCTGGCCTCAATGAAGAAATTGCTGTTTTACAGTTCAGATGATTCTTTTTTCTTGAAATGCGTAGCTTTGTGGCATATAATGGAGACAACGCTTTGAAAGGACTGTGGTTCCATGAAAGTAACGCTGCAAAATCTGACGAAAAAGTTCCCCAGCCGCAACAAAAAGCAACCCGCCGACGTGATCGCCGTGAACGACTTCACCTTTGAGATCCCCGACGGCGTGCTGCTGGGTCTGCTCGGCCCTTCGGGCTGCGGCAAGTCCACCACGCTGAACCTGCTCTCCGGACTGCAGAAGCCTACCTCCGGCCGTATCTTCTTCGGCGACGACGACGTCACCGACCTGCCTGCGGAGAACCGGGGCGTGGGGCTGGTGTTCCAGAATTACGCCCTGTATCCCCATCTGACGGTACGGCAGAATATTACTTTCCCTCTGGAAAACCGGACGGGCCAGGACAAGCTCACCCACCAGCAGATGGCCGACATGGCGCTGGAAGCGGCGAAGCTGGTGCAGATTGAAGAACTGATGGACCGCAAGCCCAAGGAGCTGTCCGGTGGCCAGCAGCAGCGCGTGGCCATTGCCCGGGCGCTGGTGAAAATGCCGAGAATTCTGCTGCTGGACGAACCCCTTTCCAATCTGGACGCCCGTCTGCGGCTCCAGACCCGGGAGGAGATCCGCCGCATCCAGAAGGCCACCGGCATCACCACCGTATTCGTCACCCACGATCAGGAGGAAGCCATGTCCATCTCCGACCTGATCGTGGTCATGAAGGACGGCGTGGTACAGCAAATCGGCAAGCCTCAGGCGGTTTACGATTCTCCCGTGAATCTTTTTGTGGCAAAATTTCTGGGCACGCCGCCCATCAACGTCTTTGACGGTGAGGTGAAGGACGGGCATCTGTACATCGGCGAGGAAGCCGTGCTGGCCGTCCCCGGTGTGGCCAACCAGAGCGTCACCGCCGCCATCCGTCCCGAGGGCTTTACCCTGTCGGAGACCGGCGCGTTGAGCTGCGATCTGTCCCGGGTGGAGGTCATGGGGCGGGATATCAGTGTCGTCTCCACCCATCCCAAGTCCCAGAACGTGACCATCCGCTCCATCATCAGTGCGGAAAACGCCGTCAACACGGCGTCCCAAAAGGTGCGCTTTGACCTGAAGCCCAATAAGGTATTCCTGTTCCAGAAAGAATCCGGCGCGCGGATCGATTTCGGCTAAAGCGGAGGAAAGCCTATGGAAAAGAACAACTGGAAAGGCTGGCTGTATCTGCTTCCCGCCTCCGTGTTTCTGGGGCTGTTTCTGGTGTATCCCCTTATTGACGTGCTGACCTATTCCTTTGAGGAAGGATATAATTTTGCGTCCCAGACCTACTTCGGCACCGGACTTTACAACTACCACTACGTCCTGCGCGACCCTTATTTTTTACAGGCGCTGAAAAATACGCTCCTGCTGGTGCTGATCACCGTTCCCCTTTCCACGGGACTGGCCATGCTGATCTCCGTGGGACTCAGCTCCATTCAGAAGCTGCGGGAGCTTTACCAGACCGTTTACTTTCTGCCCTACGTGACCAACACGCTGGCAGTGGGTCTGGTGTTCATGATCTTTTTCAAGCGGACGCCTTACTCTGACGGCCTTGTCAATCTGGTCTTAAGCTGGTTCGGCGCGGGGCCGGTGGACTTCATCGACGGGCCTTACTGGGCGAAGATGTTCGTTCTTTGCTTCTACACCATCTGGGTCGTTCTGCCCTTCAAAATCCTGATCCTCACCGGGGCGCTGGCCTCCGTTGACCAGACCTATTACAACGCCGCCAAAGTGGACGGCACTCCCCGGTGGCGCATCTTCACCAAGATCACCCTGCCCATGATCTCCCCCACGGTATTCTATCTGGTCATCACGGGCTTCATCGGTGCGTTCAAAGCCTACTCCGACGCCGTCGCCCTGTTCGGCACCAATCTGAACGCCGCCGGGATGAACACCATCGTGGGCTACATCTACGACATGCTCTACGGCGACTCCGGCGGCTACCCCTCCTACGCCTCTGCCGCGGCCATTGCGCTCTTCGCCATCGTGCTGACCATCACCTGCATCAACCTGCTGGTGAGCAGGAAGCACGTCCACTACTAAAAGGAGGCGGCGAACGTGGATTACGAAAAGATCGAAAAAAGCGCCCGTCTCCGCGACCGGGTCAGGAAAACCGTCACCTATTTCTTTCTGACCGTCTGGGGCATTCTGGTGCTGTTCCCCTTTTACTGGATGGTGCTTACCTCCGTCAAAAGCTACGGCGCTTACAATTCCGAGTGGGTTCCCAAGCTGTACACCCTGTCCCCCACCCTGCAAAACTACGTTGACGCCTTCACACAGGTGCCGCTGGGGGGATACTTCCTCAACACCATTGTCTTCACCGTCATCACCACCGGCCTGATGCTCATTGTCACGGTGCTGGCGGCATACGGCTTCGCCCGGCTGAATTTCAAGGGCAAGGATCTGGTATTCGCGCTGTTTCTGTCCCTGATGATGATCCCCACGGAGCTGGTGGTCATCACCAACTTCGTCACCATCACCGACCTGAATCTGCGCAACACCTTCACCGGTCTGATTCTGCCCTCCGTAACGTCGGTATTTTACATCTATTTATTGAAGGAAACCTTCTCTCAGGTTCCCGACGAGCTTTACTACGCCGCCAAGGTGGACGGCACCTCCGATCTCAAATACCTGTTCAAGGTGATGATCCCCATCTGCCGCCCCACCGTCGTCACCATCACCATTCTGAAAGTCATCGAGTGCTGGAACTCCTACGTCTGGCCGCGGCTGATTACCGACGATCAGTCCTATTTTCTGGTGTCCAACGGCATTCAGGAGATTCGGGAAAACGGCTTTGGCCGGGAGAACATCCCCGCCATGATGGCTGCGGTGGTCGTGATTTCCGTTCCTCTGGTGGTGTTGTTCCTCGTATTCCGTAAAAAAGTCATGGCAGGCGTTGCCAGAGGAGGTACCAAAGGATGAGTCGATTCAGCAAAAAACTGGCATTATTATGTGCCGTGGGCACTCTGTCTCTGTCCCTGACCGGCTGCCATGGTTCGAAAGGCCTGCCGGAATTCACTGTTCCTGAGGAATTCGATACTTCCAGGAACTATGAGATCACCTTCTGGGCGAAAAATGATACCAACAAAACCCAGACGGAAATCTACAAGAAAGCCATTGCGGATTTTGAAGCCCTGTATCCCAATATCACGGTGAACCTGAATCTATACACGGATTACGGCAAAATTTACAACGATGTCATTACCAATATTTCCACCAATACGACACCCAATGTCTGCATCACCTACCCGGATCACATTGCCACCTACCTCACCGGGCAGAATACCGTAGTTCCTCTGGATGACCTGTTTGCCGATGAAAAATACGGTCTGGGCGGCACGGAGCTTGCCTATGACGGTCCTGCCAGAGAAGAAGTCATTCCTCAGTTTTTGAATGAATGCTCCATCGACGGTCATTACTATGCCGTTCCTTACATGCGTTCCACCGAGGCCTGCTACGTGAATAAGACCTACGTGGAAAATCTTGGATATACTCTGCCGGATGTACTGACCTGGGACTTCATCTGGGAAGTCTCCGAGGCTGCCACCGCACAAAATGCGGACGGCACCTATGTAGTCAATGGGCAGAATGTACTGATCCCGTTTATCTACAAGTCCACCGACAATATGATGATCCAGATGTTAAAGCAAAAGAACGCAGGATATTCCACGGCTGACGGCAGCATTGAACTTTTCAACGATACTACCACGGATCTCCTGTATGGTATTGCCGGACATGTAAAAAGTGGTGCTTTTTCCACCTTCAAGATCTCCGGTTATCCTGCGAACTTCCTGAATGCCGGGCAATGTATTTTCGCCATTGATTCCACCGCCGGAGCCACCTGGATGGGTACGGACGCTCCGCTGTCGGATATCAGCGAGGATTCTCTGGTGCAGTTTGAGACCGCCGTGCGGATGATTCCCCAGTTTGACCCGGAACATCCCGAAATGATCTCCCAGGGTCCTTCCGTCTGCGTCTTCAATAAATCAGACTCCCAGGAAGTACTGGCATCCTGGCTGTTTGCCCAGTATCTGCTCACCAACGATGTGCAGATTGCTTATTCCGAGACAGAAGGCTATGTACCTGTAACCTCTAAGGCACAGAACTCCGCAGAGTATCAGGATTATCTGTCCGAATGCGGTGCGGATAACAGTACGCATTATGCGGTGAAAATTGAGGCTTCCAAACTGTTGCTTGACAACGTAGACAACACCTTCGTTACACCGGTATTTAACGGTTCCGCATCCTTACGTGATGCCTCCGGACAGTTGATTGAAAACGTGGTGAAGTCCACCCGCAGAAAAGAGACTGTGGATGATACCTACATACAAAAGCTTTACAGCGATGTAGAAAGCCTGTACCGTCTCGGTCAGGGAAGTGATGCCTCCTTCGGCAAAAAGGAACTGGGTGCCATGCCCCGGGCTTCCGTGATCCTGTTAAGCACACTTGCAGTCACCTGGGTTCTGATCCTCCTGTATGTAGGGCGGGAATATTTAAAAAACAGAAAGAAGTAATTTTTCAGCCCCATTCGTAAGATAATATCTGGTGGTATTATCCTGCGCATGGGGCTCTTTTTGCAAAAAGCCTTGATTTATCTTACGTTTCAGGTATAATGGAACTGTTCGGTGTCTGAATGCGCCGGATAAATTGAGGAGATGTCTGTGTATCTGCACAGACCCATATGCGCCACAAGCGCAGGAATGGAGGATTATTATGAAAAAGAAGACACTTGCATTAACCATGGCTATGGCTCTGGTTCTGTCTCTCGCTGCATGTGGAAACAGCAATGCAGACGTTGCTGCTGAATCTACCGCTGCTGCCACCACCGAGGCTGCTACTACCGAAGCCGCTACTACCGAAGCCGCTGCTACGGAAGCTTCTACCGAGGCTGCTGAAGCTGTTGCTGATGAGAAGTCCGAGGGTGTTATGACCTACGAAGAGTACATGGCTGCTGATCTCGATTCCGAAGTTGTGATCGAGGCTTATGTTCAGGCTAAACAGTCCTGGTGGGAAGATAAGGCTACCCTGTACACCCAGGATCAGGATGGTGCTTACTTCATCTACAATTCCGTATGTTCCGAAGAGGATTATGCTAAGC
>OHTD01001326.1_pt1 | contig 11040 bp, 6 predicted proteins | sample 1578871 | NCBI WGS metagenome assembly OHTD01 (sample SAMEA3879574, study PRJEB24766) | human gut metagenome | biome: human-associated habitat; feature: feces | place: USA | collected 1985/1987 | reverse complement strand
CTTCCGTTGTTGATGTTGTAGATCCATGATGCCCAACTTTTATCACATCTGATTTTAAGTTATAACCATTATTTATCACTTCTTTTTCTACTTCCTTTTCTGCATCACCTGTAAATAAAAATGAGTTTTCTCCATATGTTATTTTCATAATTGGAGAGTAATTATTTAACTCTTTATACTTATCTTTTCCTGGTGAAAAAACTTCTACATTTGTTCCTTCGCCTAAGTCTATTTCCATTCCTGATTTTGCTTTTTTAATTTTCTTTTCTTTTTTAGCTGCAGATTTTAATACTGACTCAAAGGTTTTGGTTGTGTTTTTAACTTCTGGCATTATGATTTCTCCAACTTCAAAATTATCAATTACTTTATCAAGTCCACCAATATGATCTTCGTGAGGGTGAGTTCCAATAACATAATCAAGCTTTTTTATTCCTTCATCTTTTATCATTTGAACTAATTTATCTTCAGTATCATTAGTTCCAGCATCTATTAACATATTTTTCCCATTGACTTGAATCAATGCTGAATCACCTTGTCCCACATCAAAATAATCAATTTCTATTACTCCATTTATTTCTGTTGATACTACATTATTATTCTCTTTGCCATCTGTACACCCTATTAACGATACTATAAATAGACTCATTAATACTTTCAAAATCAACCTTTTTCTCATAATTCCTCCTATAATGTTCACATTCACGTTTTTAAATCATATATATATATCTATATATGAGCTTTTCTTTACTACAGAAATTGATAGGGTTTACACTAGTTTTTTCTTATCCATATTATTGAATAAATTCAATTTTATTTAATTTATTCAATAATATTGAATTCTTATTTAAATTATATTAAAATTAAATAGTTGAATTTTTCCGTTGCGCCAAACAAATTGCTTGATTGTTCTAGAAGTAGATTAGTTTGGTAATTACCTTTTTTATTTTATCAATATATACTTTAATTAAGAAAAGTAGTTAGATTTTTGTTGAGCAATCTAACTACTTTTCTTATTTACTCTTCTCTTTAAAATTATTCTCCAGACACTGCCTATTCACTTTTAATTTTTTATTAAATTTTAACATTGAATCTCTCTTCTAAATATTATAAAATTTAAATATCTTTATAGTATCCCTAATCATATATGTTTTTTTTATTATTTAAATAAAAACAAGTATCTTTTTCTATCTAAATAAAGTTACTTGTTTTTACTTTTTTGATTTAATACATTTTTGTCTTATCATTTATACATTATGAATTAGAATGTTATTTTTAGGCTATAATTATAAAGTATTTTTACCTTTCCATTTAAATGGATAGGATTTACCATAGTTTCTCCTATCCATTTTATTCAATTTTTTCAATAATATTGATTTTTAATTTGAATTATAGTACAATTAAAATGAATATTTAAATTCTCCTGTTGTACCAAACAAATAGCTTGATTATTCTAGAAGTAGATTAGTTTGGTAAGTACCTTTTTTATTTATTTTCTTTTATGTATATATACTTTACCTGAGAAAAGTAGTTTGATTTTTGTGGGGGCAATCTAACTACTTTTCTTTTTTATTAAGCTTATTTTTTATTATTAATATTTTTTCTGAACATCTTTGCTCTATCAATATTACTTATATTAATTTTTGCTTTTTCCTGATTTTTAATAATTTTTCTTTCATTGTTTTCTACTTTTCTTATCTTTTCTTCAGTTGATTTTCTTTCCTTCTTTATATTTATATCCTTAGATATTTGATTGTTTCTATTTGTGCTTTTATTTAAGATAATAGTATTACTTTCATCAGCTTCTACATCTTCATTTCTACTTTCTATTATCAATTCTTCATTATTTTTTCTTATAGGTACATCTTTTATTATTTCTACATCATTATTTCTAGAGTTATCTTTTACTGATGTCTCAATAATATTGTTTTTTCCTCTATTTATGCTATCACTATTGATTTCTTTAGGCTCTACAGTTTCTATTTTTCTATTTAATGATATATCTTTATTTATTGGAATTTCTTTTTTATCTGTTTTTCTAAGGTTATTTTTTCTTATTTCCCCAATATTATTTTTAGAATTTTTATCTTTTACACCTTTAGAAATATTATCTTTATTTGAATTATTATTTTTTATATTTTTTGCTAAATCATTTATACTTGGTCTTTTAATATTTTCTACTTTCTCTTCAGTATTTCTTTTTTCATTATGTTCTGCAGGAGCTTGATTTATATTTTGATCCATATGTTCATCTTTATTTTGTCTTATATTTGGCCTTGTTTTTTGATCTGTAGTATAAGACTTTCCTTCTTGTCTATTTATATCTTGGGTTTGCCTTGATTGTGTTTTGCTTGTATTATCTTTTGTAGCTTTTTGTTTTGCTGCTGATTCTCTAGATTTTCTTTGTTCTTCCGCTTTAGCTTTATTATAATTTCTAATCCTATCTCCTACAGTTTCTCTATCAAAGTGTTCATCGTTGAAAGCTCTAACTTTATCTCCAAAGGTAGTGGCTTTTTTCCTTACTGCATCTTTTAAATCTTCAGCTTTTCCTTTAACTTTATCAGCTGCAGCTCCACCAGCATTTTTTAAGCCATCAATACCTTTTTCCGTTGTTCTCATAGTATTACGCCATACTCCTGCACCTGATCTACTAACTTTACTTTGCAAGGACATTAATACTCTAAATATTTGTTTTCTTTGAAGTATAATGCCAATATATATTGCTGTTTGAACTAAAGTTATACCAAACCATCCATAAGTGCCTAACTCCCCTAAATATGTTGCTATAAGTCCATCTATCTTTATAAGCAATCCTAAAAGGAAGGAAGTTAATACTATTCCTAATTGAGAGCCTAATATTTGATTCCACCAATTAGATATTAAGTTTACTCCTCCAAAGCTAGGTGACATTGATAATAAAAGTAAAAATGGAAAGGCTATTACAAATAATATGGTTAAAATTTGAAAGACAATTTGAACAAGAGCAATAACTATCATAACAAACATTTTGAATATATTTACTATTGATATAAGAAGTGCTGGAAGTATTCTCCCTGAGCCTGCATTTTCTTTAAATAGTTCTGGATTTCCTTCGTTTAACTTATCTATATATTCTTGTCTTTCATTAGATTCTTTTTTTAAACTAAAAATTTTATTTACTATATCATCTTTATTTTCAAGTGAATTATATTTTCCATCAAACTCAAGCTCTAACCATGGTGTATGAACTAAACTGGCCCATAACTCTCCTGATATTTGGCCTATATTATTTTCCGTTGTTTCTCTATCACTTATTGCAACTATAGAATTTGCTCCTATACTCTTTGATAAGGTAGTCATTCCTGAAACTATATCTGCTGAATACTTAGTTGCCATTCCCATTATTGCAATAGTTAGTATTATATATCCTAATCTACTAAATAATTGTCCAATGTTATTTCTAAAAAAAGATATAGCAATATAAATTAATGCTATAGAAACTATTAAAATAAAATACTCATCAAAAACTGAGTTCTTTAATGATGTCATTATTGTATTTAGCACTTCTTTAAACATATCTGATATATCCATTGAAAAGGCTAAATTAAAAAGCATAATAAGCATATATGTTATTATAGTTAATCCATACCATAGCATATTAGCAAGCCAATTGCCATACTCATTAAAAGTTCCTTTTAATCCTGAGCTTACACTTTTAATATCTAAATAATAATTAGATCTAAAGGGACTTTCTAAGAATTTTCCATTTCCTACTAAATCTGTAAAGTTATTTGGCTCTCCTATAGCTTCAAAGATATCTGCACTTACTTCCCTTTCAAAAACCCTAAATACAACATAAACAAATACACATATTGCTACTAACTTAAATACTTTTTTCTTATTTAGGTTTGTATACTTTTTATATAAAAAATCAATCAAACTATCACCCCTTACGTTTGCGTATTATTCTGCACATTATCATATTGATCTAAGCTATAACTTTCTATCATAGAACAGAGCTTATTAGAATAATTAGGATCTGTTGCATATCCTGCTCTTAATAAAGCTTCTGCTTGTTCTTTATAATTTTTAGCATTAAATACTCCTGCTTGTTCATATCTAATATTTTCTTTTAAAAATTTTCCATGATCTAATATAGAATCTTCCCATCTATCGTACACTCTCCATCTTGCAACTACAGTTATATACTGACCATTTACAAATTCTTGAGTATTCATTTCTATAACAGGTCCTGTCCAGCTTATATCTGCCTTTATTCCAAATAAGTTATTTCCTTGTACTGTTAGTCCTGATTTTCCCCAGGCTGACTCTATTATTCCTTGTGCTAAAGTTATAGAAGGAAGTACTCCATGCTCTTTATAGCTTTCTTGTGCTACTGGAGCCATAGCTTCTATAAAGGCTTTTTCACTTTCAGAAGGTACTACTGGACCTGCCTTTTTATTAGATGTTACATTAGTTCCAATAATAAGTATTGCTGATAACACAATAATTATTGGTATAAAAAAAGAAGCTATGAACATTGCTATACTAACTTTCTTCATAAACTTCATCTTTATTTTCTATTTCCTCATTCTCATCTTTTTTATCTTCTTTTGGAGTTGTATTAAATGCTTCTGTTATATCTCCGAAAACTGGATCAAACTTGAATTTACCAACTCTTCCATCTAAATCTTTAAATAAACACTCTCCGTTATCTAATTTTAATATCATGTTTATATTTTCTTCTGAAACATCTATTTTTAAATACTCACACATTCTTTTAGCTTCTTCTATTTCATCTGTTCTAAAACAAAACTTATAGGATATTGTGTTTTTTATTTGCTCTGATGGAATATCTAATACTGAATGCCCGTTGAATATACACCCTGTAAAAAGTGATCTTCCCATTCTTGTTAAAAAGTCATAAAGCTTAATTCCTTCAACTGAATTTTTTAATACCCAGGATTCATCAAATAAAACTATTTTAAAATTATTTCTTGGTGTTAATGCAAATTTCTTACCAAACTGAGCCATAATCATAAGTAGTACATTTGATAAATTTTCTTCATCAGTATAATCTTCTTTCTTAGTATTTAATCCTGGTATTTTTAAATTATCAATTTGAAGTATATTTATTCTATTATCAAATTTAATAGTTTCTTCTTTTCCTGTACCAAATATTAATTTTGACATACCAACTTCCTTATTAGCTCTTAATTTTCTTGCTAATCTTCTTGCTGCAGGAGATAGTTCATCTTCTTCTTTGTATTCTTCTAGTATTTCTATAAGTCTTGTCATAGATTTAACTTCAGATTCTTTAATTTTAACTGAAGCTTCTTTTAAAACTATATATTCATCATCTTTAGGAACTAATTTATTAAGCTCTATTACTATGTTTACAGCTAATTCTATAGCTTCCTCAATACTATCTCTATAGATATTAAAGGGATCTAACATTCCAGTATACTTTTCTTCTGCTGTTAATCTGACTATGCTTATAAGGCCGTCTAACCAAGGCAAATGCCTAATCCAATTGTTCCTTTCACTTTTAGGATCAAAAACCAGTGCATATCCACCAAATATAACATGGAGAAGCACTATAAGATTAGCAGCAAAACTTTTTCCTGTTCCTAGATTCCCATAAAGAGTAGCTGATGCACTTTTATTTTCTAAGCAAGCTCTAGCCATATTTAAAAATACTTTTCTTGATACTATGGCAGTTTCACCTAAGTAAAAGCCTTCTTCATCTCCTAGTTCCCTTCTAACCCCTATTCCAGTTCCTGCTATAGTTTTATAAGACATTATTCTAACAAAATCTTCAGTATATCTACTTGCTCCTGGTATAAATTCCATATATAACTTTAATTGATCTGCAACAGATCTTTGAATGCCAAAGTTTGAATCTTTATAAAAGGTCATAACATCACTTACATTATTCTCGAGAGTATCTTTGTTATCTGCAGAAATACAAAAAGATATGGTTGTCTTTGCTAATTTCTTTCTTGAATTAACTTCTATTTCCATATCTCTAACTTCATCTAAGGCTATATAGGTATCATCGCTGGCATTTAAATTAACTTCATTTGCATTATTAATTTCCGATTCAACCTTCTTTTTAGATCTATTAACAAAGTGTTTACTTTCTAAATTACTTAAGCTTTTTATAGTTATACAAGTTTCAATGGGAAAATTAAACTCTTGAGTAGTAAATATATACTCACTTCCTGGAAATCTTAAATCAGGCATCTCTGTTAGTGTTAAAAATGACTGATAACTATCTCCATCCTCCGTTGATATTTTTAAAGCTCTATCAATATTTGATATTTTACCTTCAAATAAACACTTAATATCTAAAGTTAATGGATCTATTTCAATATCATTTGTTTCTTCTCTTAAATTATAATTTGCCAAAGGAATAAAGCCTGTTTTAACAGCTTCTTTTTCAAGGCCTCTCTTATTAATTCTTCTATAAAGCCATTCCAAATCTTTATTTTTTAGAGCCTTTAAGTTAACTCTTAATTCATTTTGCCTTATAAAAGCCCCAGAACGTTTTTTAAAGGCCTCTATTTTACTTTGTAGTATATTGTTATCCCTAACCCCTAAAAAATAATCTAGAGCCTTTTTAGGGCTATCTAATAGGTATTCAAAACATTGTCCTAATTTCTTTAACATATCATTCTCAGATAAATCTTCAAATTTAACTAAAATTATAGTTCTATAGTCTATAGATTTTTCACTATATTCAATTTCATTTCCATTTTCATCTTTTGCTTTTTTAGTAACTTCTTTTTCTTTTAAATAATCGATTACGCCTTCACTATAGACTTCTGCTAGTTCAGCTAAGGGATCTTCTTTATTCATAACCTTATAATTTTTTCTTATAATCTTATCTACTTCTTGCTTTGTGGGTATTATAAGTATTTTAGCTTCAGTAGTTATATCTACTAAAAAGTTAGTTAAATTGTCTAATACTCTTATTTTACTATCTCTACTTTTATTTTCATAATCTACCCCTTTAATTTCAAAAGTTAGTGTAAAGTTTTTACACTACTTTTTTTCTATTTTTCTTTATATATCAAGGTTTCGAAAGTTTTTTTGCATAAAAAAACAACGACCCCCTAATTTCATGTTAAAATTGAATCTCCTACAAAACAAAATAACCATGAAAGGATGTCGTTATTGTGGATTCAATTATAACTTATTTACTTGCATATAATCAATATTTAATTAAAATTATTTATCAACTTATTTTATTTATTTCAAAGCATATTCCACTTAAACAAATGGCATTTGATGACTCAAATAGCCCGGAATATCAAAAGTTTAAGGTAGACAAACTGCCTAAAATTCTTAAATTCGAAAAAGTAGACTATATTTTACTTCTGGCTTATTACAAGCATAAATATAATAAAACCCTAAAACCAGTTCAAAGACGAAACGGTAAGTCTATTCCTGAAAAAACTATTTGCCCTAAATGTGGTGCACCTCATGAATACATTTATGATAACAATGGTAGTAAAGGACAATTTCAATGTAAAGTTTGTGGTCTTACATTTAAAGAAACTAATTATGCAACTAAGCCATTAGTATTTATCTGTCCTTATTGTGGTGCTACGCTTACGGAAAAAAAGCAACGTAAACATTTTAGAATACATAAATGTACCAACCATAAGTGCTCATATTATCAAAATAATCTTAAGAAATTACCTAAAGATCTTAATGATTGTGATAAGTATAAATATAAGCTTCACTACATATACCGTGAGTTTAATATTAACTTTTTTAAAATGAATTTATATCCAATATCTAAACATGCTACTGGATTTAGTTTTAAAAAGTTTAATCCTCATATAATGGGACTTTGTTTAACTTATCATGTTAATTTAAAGCTTTCTACAAGACAGACTGCTCATGCACTAAAAGAAGTTCATGGAATAGATATTTCACATACAATGGTGGCTAAATATGCTTTAACAGCAGCCGCTGTTATTAAACCATTTGTAGATACATTTGATTACAAGCCATCTAAAATACTTTCTGCTGATGAGACTTATATTAAAGTTAAAGGCATTAAGCATTATGTTTGGTTTGTAATGGATGCTTGCAAAAAATCTATTCTAGGTTATCAAGTATCTGATACAAGATCTGTAGGTCCTTGTATTTTAGCTATGCGTATGGCTTTTGATAAGTTTAAAAACTTCCCAGGAAAAGCCTTGAAATTTATTGCTGATGGCTATACAGCCTATCCGTTAGCGAAGCAACAATTTGAACTTGAAGAAAATAAAGACTTTGATTTAATTCAAGTTATTGGACTAACTAATGATGATGCTGTATCATCTGAACATCGTTGGATTAAACAAATAATTGAGCGACTTAATAGAACATTTAAATCCTCTTATCGCATAACCTGTGGTTATGGTAGCGAAGATGGTGCTCTTCATGGGGTTAGTCTTTGGGTTGCGTATTATAACTTTCTACGTCCACATCCTTATAATTACTGGCGTCCATTAAATGAACTTAAGGAATTAGATGGCATTGATAATATGCCTGCAAAGTGGCAAATTCTTATTGCTCTTGGCCAACAAACTATCTTACATATGCAAGAATTTAAGCCTTCTTGATAAATAATAAAATTAAATACCGATTCAATTTTGCCTCCGCTATCGAAGGCCTTTTCGTCATACTTAAATTTAGAGCAAATTTTGAATTTTAAAGAATAAATTGAAATTTATTCCTTAACTTTGATTAACTCTATTTTTTCATACGAAACTTTACACTATCTTAAATTATTTATATCTTGCTAAAAATAGCAAAATAAAAGAGACATCTTATAATAGATATCTCTTTTACTTTACTATTTAATTATTCATTAGCTCCACATTCTTTACACTTTCTACCTACCACTTTAGTTTCTGTCCAAGCTGGTTTATCTACTATCCATTTCTTTTCAGTTACTGCTGGAATAACTTCTTTTTTTGTTCCTGTTTGAACTTCTCTCCATTCTGTATGATACCCACTACATGCCATATTTCCTTTTGACATTTCTGCTTTCATATGACTTATAGGATTATCTGTTATATCTAAACCACAACCATTACAAATATCTCTTGCCACTCTTTCATATACTGGTACTTCCTTAACCTGTTCAGGTGTAATAACTACTTCTTCCCAATGTCCTTCCTCTGGGTGTACAACTTCTTCAGTTATATCTACCCAAGTATGAGTATGTTTCTTAACTGGCTCAGATGGTTTTTCAGAAGGTTTACTTGCTTCCGAATTTCCTGAAGAAGAACTGCTAGAGCTACTTGATCCTTCTGAAGAAGTAGTCTTAGATGAAGAACTTGAATTTGTTGAAGCTTCTTCTTTTTTATCATCAGTAGAAGTTGTTGTTTCTTCTTTTTTAACTTCTTCATTTTTTTCAAGGTTTAACTTACTAGCTACTTCTTTCTTAATATTTGCTACTTCTTTCTCAGCTTCTGAGTATTTATCATTTTCTATCATATTTTCTATATTCTTTATATTTTCTTCTATAGCTTTCTTTTCTTCTTCCGATAGCTTAGACAAATCTACTTTTTTTAAATCTTCTATTTCTTTTTTAGCTTCTTCTTTACTTTTTTTATTTTCTACTTTTACAATCTTATCTACCTTAGTGCTTTCTTTTGTATTCTTATTATTTAGCATAAAAATAGATGTTCCAATTGCTATTATCCCACATATAGCCAAAGCTGATATAGCTTGTACCTTTCTACTTTTTAACAACTCTTTAACTTTATCAAAATTCATAAGAAACACCCCTTATTTATATATTCTTGGTAGATCCCAAGTTGCAATCTCTTTGCAATCATTGGTTAAAACTAAGTCTCTTCCCCTTATTCTATATGCACTTTTTACTGAAGAAAAAAGGGCTTCATCACCTATGTAGCCATTAACTTCTAATCTTGTTAATTTTAATATGTCTCTATTATACTTTTCTTTTTCTCTCTCTAACAATAATTTTTCTCTATTCTTTTTATGTATTTTCTCATAAAGTTCTTTAAATTTACTAAATCCAATTTTTCTCTTTAGGTTTCTTATTATGTTATAAACTTCATCTCTAAAGTATCCATACTTATCTTCAATTTCTCTTGCTGTGTATCCATCTAAATAAGACTTTATTATTTCGTTTTTATTATAAACTCTTTTATATCTAACCTTCTTTTTATTATCGTTTATAACTTCTATACTAACTCCTAATAACTTAAGTCTATTTAATTCTTCTTCCTGTTTTTCGTCTCTTATTTCTTTAAGTTTTCTTCTTATAGTTCTTTCGCTACAATTACAAATATGAGAAATTTCTATAATCTCATACCCTGCTATATACAGATCATAGACTTGTTCTTTTCGCACCATATCTGAAAACCTCCTAAAAAAGGGTGAATTTAATCAACCATTTCAGTTTTTTGCCAAAATGGACATTTTTTTAATATTTCCTATGTAAAAATATAATTTCATCAAAGATAAGATATATCTTTGAATATAATAACTACCCCATTTAGGGTGAAGTAATTAATTCCATAATAAAAATATATATTACACTTGCACTTTTGTCAATAGTTTTAAACTTTTTTGTTTCATCATTAATTCCTTATATAAAAAATAATAATAAAGAAACTCATCACCATTCTTTATTCTTGTTCAGTTAAACTATATTTAACGGGAGGTAATATAATTATGTTTGAACAATCTTTTTCTAAAAGCATAAAGAAATTTAGAAAGGAGAATAATCTTTCTCAATTAGAATTTGCAAATATGCTTCAAGTTTCTAGGACAACAGTAGTTTCTTATGAAAAAGGAACTAAAGAACCATCATTATATGTGCTTTTTAGAGCTGCAAAGGTAATGAATTGTTCTCTTGACGAATTAGTAGGGCTTAACTCTCCTGAAAACAAGATTAAAATATATAACAGTCTAGATGACAATAGCACTTTAAAACTTAAAGAAGAATTAAATGAAAAATTAAAAAAGGGCCCTGTTGGTGATTATGTTCCTTCTTCAACTTATTTTTTGATTGAGAATAGTTCTAAT
>OHTD01001320.1_pt1 | contig 11055 bp, 9 predicted proteins | sample 1578871 | NCBI WGS metagenome assembly OHTD01 (sample SAMEA3879574, study PRJEB24766) | human gut metagenome | biome: human-associated habitat; feature: feces | place: USA | collected 1985/1987 | reverse complement strand
ATGATGGACATTTCAAGAGAATGCTCATTGAAGTTCGCCATTATCATTTCCCCCTAACTGCCTCTGCATTTCTGCTTCAAAGGCTTTTTCTCTTTGCTGTAAGTCGTACTCCTGATACTTCAAGCCCAAGCGTGTCAGCATGAGTGTACCTTCCCAGTCATCAATGTTTGAGTATTGCGTTGCACGGTTTACGTCTGTGAGAACACCGAGGATCAGCCCTGTACAATCGAGTGCAAAGTCTATCATTTCCTGCACATCCGGATATAAAATAGGATGACGGTCTGTAAGGTTCTCGTTGCGCAATATACGTTGTTCATCGTTGTGGGCGTAGAGCTTATTCCTCTGCATTCGGATGTTCTCTCTTTTTTTACTCAGCGCATAGAACCGTTTTTGGTACAGGGCTAAAAACTCAGGAAAAGTCAAATTCACCCGAACCGGAGCATTCTCTGCATCCGGAATGTTAAATATCGTAAAGAGTTTCCTGTCCGACTCAACCTGCGCCTTGAAAAACCGCTCTTCCTGTGGTTTGAGCTGATGCTGGTACGGGACTTGATAGGAAAATGCTGTCCCATCGTGTTCTACGGTCATTGTTTCTCTGTACTCAGGAAATAGGTCTTGGTTTTCCGCGCATTTTGAAAGGAGGGTTCCAATGGACACGACGCCATTTGAGCTATCATACAGTTTGGCGATCTCCATAAAACAGGCTTTCATCAAAGCTCCGTGGATCGTTTGATAGAACGCTGGTGACAGCTTCATTTCTTCCCCGTATTCACGCTGGTTCTTGCGATACTGCTGCAAGATGAGGTAATAGGCATTTGCGTCAAAAGCTCCTTGATGAAGCTCTTCAGCAATTTTGATCAGCGTATCCTTGTCCATTTTCATCCCTCCCTTCGTAGGAAAATGATAATTTAGCGGCTTGAAGACATCATTTTTGCTACCGCAATCGGAATTAGCTCTTTGAGTTTGCGGATTTCAAGATGATTTTCCTCAATTTTTTGCAACAAAGGTTCGACCTTTCTGCAAAAGCTATCAATTACTTCGTTTGGGGGGCAAATGAACTCGAAGTCTAATGATGATGCTGGCTTTACGCGCATACGACTGTTTGTAGAACCCGTAGCGTTGCTTACTAAGAAGTCTATGAAACTACCAGTGTTGAACAGGAGATAGTAAAACGCTCTGTGGGTAGGTTCTTTGGTGGAAAAAACGATAAACTCTGTTGAACAGATAGCATTCTCGAAGCATGGTACAGAACGCCAAATTCGTTTTGTATCAGGGTTCAGCTTTGAAACCAAGATTGCATTTTGGGGAACAATGTATTTATTACTCAAAATGCTTGATGGAGTGTCTTTTGAGGGCAATTTCTCATTGTCGTAGGCAGGAATACTATAATGCCAGACAAAATCACAGTCCATTTTCTGAGGGTTTATGCTTTGTGTAGATGTAGACAACTTATCATTAAGTTTTTCTTTACACCACCCGACAGGCAATCCCTCATCATCAAGATCAAATGGCTCATAGTCGATGAACCATGATTTATAAAGTGACATTGCAGTCGCTTCTAAATTATCATTTATCCGCCGCTTTAGTTCGATACGTTCTGTGATAGTCTGATACGCCTTCACAATGCTGCGTTGTTCGTCAACAGGGGGGACGGGCAGTTCCACTTTACAGAGTTCATCCCAGCCGAAAATCTCTCTAACGCTTCCGTGAGACATATATCTTGCGTAGCGATCAAACTCTGGTCTGCTAAACCAAAGCATAAGGTATTCTGGATCAAGCTCATTCTTATTCACAACCTCAAAAACGGTATATGAACTCGAAATGATGCAATCCTTATCTTGTAGAAGAGCAATCGAAATCTTCTCGCCATTCCGAGATGTAACAGGACCATACGCAAATTGCCCAGTACGAACAATCTTATAGCTCGATAAGTCCGTTCCAACAATATTCGCAATGGAGGGAATAAACTGCTTGCTGATGCTGACGCCAAGCAAATAGTCAACTTTCAAATCCCTATTTCGTTCGTCTACCGGTTGAATAAAATCTCCAAGTAGCCTATATCCTTCTTTCATTGTGACACCTCACCCTATGTATTTTCTGTGTGCCAGCTTGACATTTTGCTGTTTGACCATAGCGTAGTGCATAGTCGTGTCGATTTTCTGATGCCCTAAGAGCTGCTGGACTTGCTCTATGGGCATTCCTTTGTCTATGGCTGATGTTGCCAATGTTCTTCGGAACTTATGTGGATGGACACGAGGCAAATGTAGCCTTTTTCCCAGCTCTCGAAGCCGTCTTTCTACACCGCCGATCTGCAAACGGTCGTGCGGTGCAGTCAAAGAGACGAATAACGCTGAACAGGTGTCTGTGCGGCTTTCCAGATAGTTTTGGAGATGGATTTTTGTCCTGGCATCGAAATAAACGATCCGTTCCTTACTCCCTTTTCCGAAAACAACGCATTCCCGTTCATTGAAGTTGATGTCATCGCGGTTAAGGGCAACCATCTCACCAACACGCATTCCAGAGGACGCAAGAAGGTCTATCATCGCAAGATCGCGGACATTGCAGCAGTTGTCCCGCATGATTTCCAATGCCTCGTCGGTGTAAGTTTCCTTGATCACTTTTGCTGTTTTTACCTTGTGAATCCGGCGCACCGGACTTTTCACGATGTAGTCCTCGTCTTCAAGCCACGAAAAGTAGCTGGACAAAATGCGGCGGATATTATCTATTGTGACCTTGCTTGACTTACGGTTTGCCTGATACTCTGTTAGGTACTTTCGCAAGTCCTCAGTTACGATCTCTTGTGGTTCTTTGTCAATGCCGGATAGCATTGACACAATGGTCTGACGGTAATAGCTCAAGGTTTTTTCTGAGCAGCCTTCAATGCGTTTTGCGTTGATGAAACAGGCAACCGTATCAACCTTTGCACTGTCTACCATACCTGCGCTGCGGCTCAACTCTACGCCACTCAACACCCCTTCAAGGACGCCTTGAAGCTGTTTTAATTGTGCGTTGTTCAGATACGGAAGCATCTGACGCTGCACTTCTCGAATTAGTTGTTCTTTCATTGTCGTATCTCCTTTGAATACTCTCAGAGAACGACTTTACAGTGGCAGTTCTTAGGGTAAAACTCTCGCCACTGGTGAGAGTAATGGACGGTAAATGATAATTTAGCGGCTCAAATGCGAGCATATTTCAAGGAATATACAGCAAATAACGCTTCAATAACAGGCAAACTCAAAGATTACTCAGTTATGCAGTACGGTTACACTGAAACAGCTACCACCGAACCAGTTGGACCGAAGTTCTTACGTATAACAGACATCGCTCAGAATTATATTGATTGGAATGGTGTACCATATTGTCCAATCAGCGAGGGAAATCATGAAAAATATGTTCTCTCGGAAGGCGATGTCGTTGTAGCTCGGACAGGAGCAACCGTGGGGTATGCTAAAATGGTCGGCAGAAATATTCCCGATTCTGTATTTGCATCGTTCCTTGTTAGAATAAGACCCATTGATGACGAATACAGATACTACTTTGGACTTGCAATTACATCTTCCGAGTTCCTTGATTTTGTTCAGACGAACGCTGGGGGTTCAGCTCAACCGCAAGCAAATCCTCCGCTTTTAGGGGAATTTGAGCTTTCTATTCCTAATAAGCAAAGTCTGCCAGAGTTCAACACAAAGATTTCCTCGTTTCTCGGAGTTATCGAGTCTAATGAAACGGAAATATCAAAGCTCCACGAGGTCAAAGATACTATGGTGAAGATGTTATCAAGCCGCTAAATTATCATTTTCCGCTCTCTTCAAAGCAATGCGGTCGGTAATTGCACGGTAGGACTCGACGATCTCACATTGTCTCGCATAGGAGGGAACAGGGAGCTTTATACGGCAAAGATCGTCCCATGTAATTCCGCCTCGAACACTCCCGTCCGTCATGAACCAGCACTCACGGTCAAACTCCGGTCTACGAAACCACATCATCAAATACTCTTCATTTAAGACATCGCGGTCAATAATCTCAAACATGAAATACGCCGGAGAAACTATTGCGGGGCTGTCTTTCTCATAGAGCGCAATCGGAAGACGTTCATCGCGCCCAACGTGCATTGGGTTACAGGCAAACAATCCCTTGCTGATTAGCTTATACCGGCTCAAATCTGTGCCAATTACATTTGCGACGGAAGGCATAAACTCTTTGTCGATGCTTATGCCAAGAACAGTGCTGGTGACTTCCTCGGAGTTCCGATAATCAACAAGCTGAATATGTTTACCAAGGGGTTCATAATTCGATTTCATAGCCCAGCTCCTTAAACACAGTCAACAGGTCAGCCTTCGACTTCTCTTCTGCAACAAGCAGATCACGAAGCTCACTTTGCAGTGTCTTCATTTTCGTATCAAAGTCGATGTTCTCATCGCGGTTTACAAACTCAATGTAACGGCTCGGAACAAGGGTAAAGCCCTTTTCAGCAACCTCATCGAAGGATGCGCTGTAACAAAATTCAGGCACATTCTGATAAGTTTCTTCATAGCCTTCCTGCTGCCATGCGTGATAGACGCCCGTGACTTTTGCACGGTCTTCTTCTGTCAGTTCAATATACTTCTTTTCATAAGGGCTTCCCATTTGCCGCAAGTCCATGAAAAGGATCTCGCGCTCACGGTTACGGAAGCGTTTTACTTCACCGTTTTCTTCAACCACACGAGCCTTTTTATTCTTGTTCAGAATCCAAAGCGTAACGCTGATGTCCGTGGTGTAGAAGAGGTTTCGGGGAAGGATGATGATTGCTTCGACGAGATTGTTCTCGATGAGCTGACGTCGGATTTTTAACTCTGTACCATCGTCAGATAGTGCGCCGTTTGCAAGCAGGAAACCGGCAACACCGTTCTGAGAGAGCTTTGAAACAATGTTCAGAATCCAGCCATAGTTTGCGTTACTCGTGGGCGGAACTTCATAGCCGTCCCAGCGCGGATCATCAATCAGCTCATTATCACCACGCCATTCTTTCTGATTAAATGGCGGGTTTGCCATAATGTAATCTGCCTTGAGGTCCTTGTGCTGGTCATTGGTGAATGTGTTCGCTGCCATTTCTCCGAGGTTTGCAGAGATGCCGCGAATAGCCAGATTCATTTTGCACAGCTTGTACGTCGTGTTTGTATATTCCTGACCATAGATAGAGACCTTCTTCTTGTTGCCATGATGTGCCTCCACGAACTTCATTGACTGCACGAACATACCGCCAGAACCGCAGCATGGGTCGTAGAGAATGCCATCATACGGTTCAATCATTTCTGCAATCAAATTGACAATGCACTTCGGCGTATAGAACTCGCCCTTGCCTTTGCCTTCCGCAAGTGCAAACTTGCTCAGGAAGTATTCGTAAACCCGCCCGATAATGTCATTCTCTTTATCGCCCGTGTTGATCTTATCAATCTCGTCCAGCAGTGATGCCAGCTTTGCTGTGTCGATGTGAAGACGTGAGTAGTAGTTGTCCGGCAGTGCGCCTTTCAGTGCGGGATTCGCTTTCTCAATCGTATAGAGGGCGGTGTCGATTTTCAGCGCAATGTCATCCTGTTTCGCATTCTCCATGATGAAAGACCAACGGCTGATCTCAGGCAGGAAGAACACGTTGTCCTTCGTATAGAAGGCAACATTGTCAACAAACTTCTCACCGTATTTTTCAGAAATAGCTTTCCTTTGTGCCTCAAACTTATCGCTGGCAAACTTCAAGAAGAAGAGACTGAGAACGACGTGTTTGTATTCTGCTGGCTCAACAGAACCACGGAGTTTATCTGCGGACTTCCACAGAGCTTCCTCCATAGAAATCTCCTTCTTCGGTGCCGATGCGGCTCGTGCCATATCAAAATCCTCCCTGTGTATTTATCTAACCCGTTGAATGAAAAAGTGAAGGTCATATAAAGTATCACCTTGCGCACTCAACGTCCGTTGCAGAGCCGTTTGAGGGCCAATTCGACATCGGACCAAGCCCTTTTCACGGCAGATTTCATGTATTTAGGCATAGCAAAGCAGACGAGATGAAGGCCTCCATTGCAGAAGTGAACATCACCTCGCCAGAGCGGATTATGTGCGGTCACTTCCTGCTTTGCTATTGTTGCTTACTTTTTCTTCAGCAGCCGAGGTGTCAGATCCACCTCATCTGCCGGTATTGCCTCGAGTCCCATCACAGCCTTGAGCTGTTGGAACTCTTCGCTGTCAGCCAACTCAAAAGGTGTTTTTCCACCCAATTTGCTGCGTCTGGTACTGTTGATGTGGTTTAATACAAGGATGATGTCCTCCTGTGTATATGGGCTAAAGCTTTTTCCTTTCGGGAGAACATAGCGGATGTACTCGTGGTTCTTTTCCACATGAGGCTTTTGCCAGGATGCCTGTGGATCACAGTAGTAGATCCTTGTCCGCCGCTGACCATCCACAGTAAACTCCATTTCCCTTGTGTGCTTGAACTCAGAGCCGTTGTCCGTCAGAATCACAGGGAATAGCTTTTTGAATGTTTCCAGCCCCAACGCTGCTGTCAGCCAGTCAATCTGCTCCACCACCGTGTCTGCCTTTCCGTCTCGCATCAGGAAAATCAGCATCAGATTTTGCTCCACAAAGAGCATCGTCAGCATTCGCTTCCCTTTTTCTCGACATCCCTTTACCGTATCCATTTCCACATAAGTGGCTTCGGGATGTCTGGCCATGTAAGTGAAGAAATCTTCGTATGTCCTGTCTCGCCTGTACTTTTGGTTCAGAAATGCCTCGGAGTCTTCTTTCTTTTTCTTCCTTGGTCGGTATCCCACCTTGCGCCGAAGATCCAGATTCCCAACGCTGAGTGTGCCTGAATCAATGTAGTTGTACAGCGTTCGTTGACTGACCGGAAGCTCCCCGCCGTGTTCTGCGTAGATATGCGTCAATGGCTGGCCTTTTTTTATCAAGGGTGTTACCAAAGCATCCAGCGCATCCATTTCTTCCCCTCGCAACTGCGGCTTGCTTCGGGCCTGCGAGTACCGCCGCTTTGCCATTGCATCTGCCTGCTGCGCCATGTAGTAGACCCTGTCCATCTTGCACTTTCTGCGATTTGTGCAGATATTACAGACATAGGGTGGTTTTTGCAGTTGCTTGCACGGTCCGGTGCGGAAGGCTCCGCACACCGTTTGGCAATTCACTTCCCTGCAGGCGCAACACCTTCGGCTGCAGCCTTCTCTGCCGCACAAACCGGTTCGTTTGCAGCTCGTGGCATTGTGGCAGCTTTTTCCAAAGAGATGTTCTCCAGGAACTCTTGTCCCATTCTTCCGCAGTTCCTCCGATACATGCCGGCGACTTTTTCCAATCCTTTCTGCTATCTCTGTCAGTGTCTTATGGGCGTATATTCCCGCTTCAATCGCTACTCGTTCCGATAATGTCATTCGACTCATTTTTTCCTGCTTTCCGCAGGCAGTGACCGAAACTATTATATCGCTTATTGCAGAGGTGAACATCACCCTTTGCCCTCTTTTTTACCCCCTAAATGTTACCTTCACTTTTGCAATCAACCACCCGAATACCCTCATTATACCACAAGACAAGGGTGATAAATCGGACTTTGACGGGCACGAACGGAAAAATATTGATTTGTGTTCCCAATTATGTTCAGGAAAGGGTATACCCCACACGGTAAATGGTCTGGATCTCCTGCTTCAGCCCCAGTTTGCGGCGCAAATGCTGGATATGTACATCCACCGTGCGGGTAATACCGATGCTGGGGTAGCCCCAGGCGGTATGCAGCAGGTCGCCGCGGCTTACAGCCTGGCCGCGGTGGTCAAACAGCACTTGCAGCAGGGCAAACTCCTGCGGGGTCAGAGGAATATCCTCCCCGTGGCGCGTAACGGCGCGTGCCTGCCAGTCAATATTCAAATCCTTGTAATGCGTTGCGGTATAAGTGCTGTGCATTCCCATACGATAACCTCCTTTGGCGGAAAATTTCAACCTTCTATAATATATAAACGAGGCATGTAACCAAGATGTTACAACTGTAAATGTAAAAGATTTATGTCTTTGAACAATGTTTTCAACTTTTCCACAGTGGAAACGGTAGGAAAACCTGTGAAAAACGTTGAAAACTCAGAGTTGCAAAATTGCGCAGGAATAGATGACGAAGGATCGTGTGATTGTTTTGCAGAGATAGTGGAAAATTGACCGTAAACAGGAGAAATTATCCGCAAAAAATGCGATCAATGTTGAAAACTGCCCTGTGGCAGGGTGGGAAATGGGGAACTTTTGCGGGAAATATTGTGCGCGGGAAGGAGACATGGGACGGTTGACGGGAAAATAAAGGGGGCCATCTCCGGCCTAAAAGCCGGGATTTTCAATCCCGGTTGGCCTCCGAAACGCGCCTGCGGGCGCAGAGACCTCTGGCTGCCGTGGATGGTTGGCAACATGGATTTTTAGGCTCTGCGTGTGGAACCACCCTTCAGTCTGCTGCGCAGACAGCTTCCCTCAAAGGGACGCCAAAATATACGGCAGACTACCAACCAAAATTTGTTATGGTGTTCACCACGGAAGCTTTCGGAACGGTCAAGACCGTTCCCTACAGAGCGTTTTATAGTGGGCAGCCAACAATAAAACAACCGGTAGGGCGGGTTCACCTGACCCCGCCGGAACTTTGCCTGGTTGCAAGTGAAAACTGGCGCAAGAAACAAGAAAAGAAAAAAGCATGTGCCCCATCCCTCAAAGATGTAAGCACATGCCTTTTTCTATTTCTATAATTCTATCGCCATTAAAGTTTTTCGCCAGGACTTTTTTCAAAAAGGCCGCCAATCTCCCGTAAATAAAACCTCACATCTTCGGGAAGATAATGCGGATGGTGGTGCCGGTGCCGACGGTGGATTCCAGATCAATGCGCGCACCGTGCAGAACAGCGATATGCTTGACAATGGCGAGCCCCAGGCCTGTTCCGCCGGTCGCCTTGGAGCGGGATTTGTCCACTCGGTAAAAGCGCTCAAACACGCGGCTCTGGCTGTCCTGTGGGATGCCGATGCCATTGTCTTCCACGCAGAAATACGGGCAGCCGTCCGCATTGGTGCCGCAGCTCAGCTCCACATGGCCACCCGGCCGGTTGTAGCGGATGGCATTGTCGCACAGGTTGGTTACAAGCTCGGTCAACAGGTCGTGGCTGCCGCGCACCGTAACGGGCTGTACTTTGTATTGCAGCGTAATGTAGGCTTTGCGGGCGTTCACCGTCATGTTGGTGGCAACATCCTTGACCAGCACGCCAAGGTCCACCGGTACAAAATCGGCGGTGGGGCTGTTTTCCTGCTGCTTGCTCATGCCGTCCAGTTCCGAAAGCTGCAAAATATCCGATACCAGCGTGATCATGCGCTGGGCTTCCTTGTGGATACGGTGGCCAAAGGTGGGAATGTCCTCCTGTTTTGCCATGCCGTTTTCAATCAGCTCTGCATAGCCGGAAATGCTTGTCAGCGGGGTTTTCAGCTCGTGGCTGACATTAGCGGTAAACTCCCGGCGGATGGTCTCATTGTCCTCCCGCAGCTTGCGGTCAGACTGTACCGTGTGCGCCAGCGGGATCAGCTCCTCATACGGCACATTGGCCTCGATGCAGTCCAGGTGCTCCGCCATTCGGGTGATGGGCTGCACCAGATGCTTGGTAATGACCTGCGCCAGCACCAGCGCCAGAATGATGATAAGGATGCACCCGGCCACCAGAACGGGCAGCACGCGGTTGTAGCTGCTCCACATGTTGCTGGTTTCGTCCGCCAGCCGCAAAACGCTTCCGTCCGTCAGGCGCACGGCATAATAATGGGTGTCGTACCCAAGGGTTGCACTGCGGCGCACGCTGGCACCAGTGCCCTCTGCCATAGCCTGCTGGATCTCTGGGCGGTTGGCATGGTTGGGCAAGGTGCTGGGATCAGCAGTGGCAGAATCGTACAAAACGGTGCCATCCTGGGCCACAAGGGTCAGACGCAGGCCGTCTGCATACTGGGCCAGCTGCTCTGGCTGTGGGTCGGCAGAATGCTCATACCCCACCGCAATAGCTTCCACCGTGCGGGAAAGGTCGGTGTCAAACTGCTCGGCAAAAGCGTGCTGGAACAGCAGTGCTGCCCCCACCACGCTGAGCAGGAGGGACAAAATACCCACAGCCATCAAAGTGGTGCGCAACAGGTGAGCCATGCTGCGCGGCGCAGTGATGTGGGCGGTTTCGGCGGTATCAGGCATCTTCCCCGGCCTCCGTGCCCTTGGCGGACAGTTTGTACCCCACCTTGCGCACAGTGCAGATGGCGTCCCCGGCGTGGCCCAGCTTTTGGCGCAGGGTCCGCACGTGCATGTCAATAGTGCGGCTTTCCAACAGGTCGTCGGTATCCCACACGGCTTTCATGATGCGCTCGCGGGCCAGAACTTCTTCGGGATGCTCCAAAAAGAAATGCAGCAGCGAATATTCCTTAAAGGTCAGCTCCACCGGCTCACCGTCCACCGTAACGGTGCGGGCAACGTCATCCAGCGTGATGTCTCCAAACCGCAGGGTGGTGGTGCTGGCTGGTGCGGTGCTGGCGCGGCGCAGCACCGCCTTGACGCGGCTGATGAACTCCATAATGCCGAACGGCTTGCAGAGGTAATCGTCTGCACCGTGGTCCAGCCCTTTTACCACATCAATCTCGCTGGTTTTGGCTGTGACCATGATGACTGGTACGGTGCGGGTCGCGGCGGTCTCCCGCAGGCGGCCCAAAATCTGGTAGCCGTCCTCATCGGGCAGCATAACGTCCAGAATCACCAGGTCGGGCACGGTCTCCCGCACGGCAGCCCAGAAGGAAGCCCCGTCCTCAAACCCGCGGACGGTGTACTGGTTGGTTTGCAGAGCATACTGCTCCAGCTCACGGATGGATGCGTCATCTTCAACAATATAGATCATAAGATCCTCCAAACAAACAGGCCGAAACCTGCGATATGCCACAGGTTCCGGCCCATTTTACAGGGGAAAGCCCTGCGATAATTATTTTTTCTGCTCCGGTGCAGCGGCAGTTCCGCTGGGGCCGGGCTCAAAGGTATAGCGGCCGCGGTAGCGCTCATAGC
>OHTD01001308.1_pt1 | contig 11129 bp, 9 predicted proteins | sample 1578871 | NCBI WGS metagenome assembly OHTD01 (sample SAMEA3879574, study PRJEB24766) | human gut metagenome | biome: human-associated habitat; feature: feces | place: USA | collected 1985/1987 | reverse complement strand
CAACCTGACCGGCCTGCCCACCACCATGATCCGCAGCTACTGGGAGCTGGGCGATATCCTCCACTTCGACCCCGACACCGCAAAGCGCAACATGGAGTTGGGCTATTACGACACCCTGCGCGCCTTTGGGCGCATCCGGGGCTGTGCCTACGCGGTGGACAGCGGTGCGGACAGCAGCGCCGATGCCGAAGCCTTCCGCGCAGCCTTTGACGCCGTGCAGAAGGAGGTGCGGGAGAAGTACCCTGTCACCCTTACCGCCGACGCTGCTTTACTGCTGGCACGGATGAAGGACGCCCAGCTTGCCCCGCTGGAAGCCGCCGCCGAGGACGCCGGGGTAGACCCCACCCACTTCTACACCACCCGGACGCTGGCCGAGGCGTTTCTGGCGGCGTGCGACAAAGAGCGTATGGAAAGCTTTGCCCCGCTGTTCACGGGCAGCAGCACCGCCGGACAGGCAGCGCTGGCCGCTTTGCTGCCCAATACATTCTTACAGGCGCTGGTGTGGCGCACTTTGACCGCATCGGCTTTGCCGGAGGTGACAGAAGATGAAGGTTTATAAAGGCGTATCCGCATCCCCGGGGCTGGTGCTGGGTCAGGTGAGCCGGCTGGAACACCATGTGGAGACCTTCAGCCACGGGCCTTTCAACCCGGAGCGGGAACTGCGGCTGCTGGCAAATGCCGTGCACACGGCGCAGAATGAACTGGACTCCATGGCGGAGCGCGCCGCCCCCACCGAGCAGGCCATCTTTTTGTTCCAGAGCATGATGCTGGACGACGAGGGCATGATGAACGAGGTGCGCTTTTGCATCAATGCGGGCATCAGCGCCTCGGCGGCGATGCATCAGGTGGGGCAGCGCTACGCCGACCAGCTTGCCAACATGAAGGATAACCCCTATATGCAGCTGCGCAGCGTGGATATTCTGGACGCCACCCGCCGGGTGATCAACATCCTGACCAACCGCCCCCGGGTGTGGCTGGCGCTGGATCATCCGGTGATCCTTGCCGCCGACCGGCTGATGCCCACCGACCTGTTCAGTGTGCCCTCCGGCATGATCTTGGGCGTCATCACCGCCGAGGGCAGCGGCCAGAGCCATGCCGCCATCATTGCCCGGGCAATGAACATCCCGGGCATCGTGCAGGTGGGCAAGGATTTTCTGGACGACTGCGACGGCCGCACCGTCATTCTGGACGCAACCAACGGCAACTGCATCCTGGACCCGGACGCCGCCGCCCGCCAGCAGGCAGAGGCCAGCATCTGCCAGCTTCAGCGCGAGGACGCGGAGATGAAGCAGCTGCACAGCCTGCCGGATGAGACGCGGGACGGCGAACCCTTTGAGCTGCTGGCCAATTGCTTCGGCCCGGAGGATATCGACACCGCCATGCAGTCCGGTGCAAAGGGCGTTGGGCTGCTGCGCAGCGGCTATATGATGCTGCCCGGGCGCATTCTGGACGAGCAGGAGCAGTATTTCTTCTATTGCTCCTGTCTGGCCGCCGCAAACGGCTGCCCGGTGACCGTGCGCACCTTCGACTTTGGCTCCGACCGCACCGTGGCCGATGCCAATCAGGGGCCGCAGTCCTCCAAGCTCGGCCTGCGCGGCATCCGCAACAGCCTGCGCCAGCCCCAGCAGTTCCAGACCCAGATCTGCGCTTTGCTGCGCGCCGCCGCCCGGGGGCCGCTGCGGGTGATGTTCCCCATGGTGACCGATGTAGAGGACTGGGACGCCGCCATGAGCATTGTGGAGCACTGCCGCCAGAGCCTGCGGGAGCGGGGCGTGCCCTTTAACGAGAACACTCCGTTCGGCGTGATGCTCAGCATCCCCGCCGCCTGCCTGACCGTGGAGGACTTTATAGCCCACGGCTGCGATTTTCTGGTCATCGGCACCAACGACCTGACCCAGTACACCCACGCCGCCGACCGGGAGCTTGCCAGCGCGGAGCACTACTACCGCCCCGCCAGCCCGGCCATGAAAAAGCTGATCACCATGGTGATGGATGCCGCCAATGCGCACCACGTCCCGGTGACTATCTGCGGCCTTGCCGTGGGCAACCCCGCCAACACGGCGCAGTACCTGCACCTCGGTCTGCGCAGCTTCTCGGTAAGCCCCCAGAACCTGCTCAAGGTAAAACAGGCTCTGCTGGACACCGATGCCCACCCGGATGCAGGGGAAAATGCCTGAAAATACTTTACAAAACGTAATATAACGCAAAATAATAAGAGGCTGTTGCACAAACCCCTGTGCAGCAGCCTCTTTCGCTCTTTTTTGTTATAGCTGTCGTTTTTCTTTACGACCCCCTTCCGTGAAAAAGCACCCCTGGAAAATCCGCAGATTTTCCAGGGGTGCCAATTTTAAATAATTATTCCGCTGAAGATGGTCAGAGCAAAGCGGAGACCATTTAAATCGTCAAGCGTCTTACTCCAGATTCCCGGTCAGGGTCATGACGGCGGAGAGCACCGCCAGCGGGGCGGTCTCGCACCGGAGGATGCGGGGGCCAAGGCCCACCGTTTTTGCCCCGGCCTTAGCGGCCATTTCGGCCTCCTCGGCGGCAAAGCCGCCCTCGGCGCCGGTCACGATGGCAAGGCGCAGCTTCTGCCCATCGGCGGGCTTTGCCTCCGCCAGCAGCTGACGCAGGGGTGCGCCGCCGCACTCATAGCAGAACAGCACAAGGTCGTACTGGTCAAAGCTGCGGCACACCGCCCCAAAGTTCGGCAGCGGCAGGGCTACGTCCGGCAGAACGCCCCGGCCGCACTGCTTGGCGGCTTCCAGCGCAATGCGGTTGTAGCGCTCGTTCTTCTGCTCCTCTTTTTTGGGGGCGGCGACACAGTAGCGGCTGAAGAAGGGTACGATGTGGGCAGCGCCCAGCTCCACCCCGTGCTTGATGATCTGTTCCAGCTTGTCCTGCTTGGGATAGCCCGCCAGCAAAGTCACCTCCACGGTGGGCTCGGCGGCGCTGGGATAGCCCGGCTCTACGGCAAAATCTACCCTGTCCTCCCCAAAGCCGGTAATGGTGGCGGTGTACTCTACGGCGTTGCCGTCGCAGAGGATGACGGTATCCCCCGGCTTTGCCCGCATCACCCGGGCAAGGTGATGGGCGTCCGCACCCCGCAGGGTGGCGGTGCCGTCGGCAATTTCAGTGGTAAAGTAGCGGTGCGGCATACTGTGCGCTCCTTCTCATAATGTATGGATATCAGGCCTTTTTGCAGACGATGCACTCCCAGCCGCGCTTTTCCTTGACTTCCACCACGGCGAGGCCGGCCTTTTTCAGCCCGGCGATCACCTCGTCCTTGCGGCTGTCGATGATGCCGCTGGCAATAAAGGTAGCGCCCTCGGCCATCAGGCCGGGCACGGCGGGGGCAAGGCTGAGGATGGCGTTTGCCACGATGTTGGCAGTGATGATATCATAGGTGCCGCTGGCCTTATCGGATAGATCACCCACCAGCACGGTCAGCTTATCCTGCACGCCGTTCAGCGCAGCATTCTCCCCGGCGGTACGCACCGCCACGGGGTCGATGTCCACACCCTCGGCGCTGGCAGCGCCCAGCTTGAGGGCGGCAATGGCAAGGATGCCGCTGCCGGTGCCGATATCCAGCACCCGCTCGCCGCCCTTGACAAGGCTGTCCAGCGTTTCAAGGCAGAGGGAGGTCGTCTCATGCGTGCCGGTTCCGAACGCCATGCCGGGGTCCATGATGATCTTGATGCGGTCGGTGTCATGCTCTTCCCACCCGGGGACGATGGCAAGGCGCTTGCCGATGTCCATGGCGTGGTAATATTTCTTCCATGCGTTCTGCCAGTCCTCCTGCTCCACGCCCTCGGTCTCCACGGTGTAGGGGATGCCAGCGGCTTCCATGCGGGCGGCGATGAGCGCCAGCGTCTCCACCTGAGAAGCACCCGGCTCCAGATACAGATGGATGATCACGGTATCCCGGGGCTTGTCCAGCAGCTCCTGCTCGATCAGGTCCACATGGGCGATCTCGGCCACCTGCTGCTCGATGTCGCTGTAATCCTCGATGTAGATGCCGCCCTCGGCGATCAGGGTGGCAACGGCTTCGGCGTTTTCGGCATCAGCCTTGGCCACGGTCAGGCGGATATCGGTCCATTCCATAGTACAAGTCTCCTTTTATCCTCGTCCTTCCGGCAGCGCCGGAGGGAAAAATTCTGTCACCTGTATAGTACCCGATTCTGCGCCCGGATGCAAGCCCCTCCGGCAAAACCGGCGGCGCTGCCGCCCGAAAAGGTGCACAGATTGACTTTCGGCAGAACATCCGGTATGCTATACTAGACAAGGCAAAAAACGTGATGCTGCGCAAAGGAGCATCGGAAAGGGATCTTTATCGTATGTGTACCAAAACCTTCACATGGCGGCTGCTTACCGGCCCCGAGCTGACCGAGGTGTATCTGAACGAGATGCGCCGGGACTTCCCCGCCGGGGAGCTGAAGCCTTTGAGCATGATCCTGACCAGCGAAGCGGAGGGCACCGCCCACACATGGGGCGTGTTTGACGGCGACACGCTGGCGGCTTATCTTTTGATGGTGCGGCCAGAGGGCTGCCGGGTGAGCCAGCTGGATTATTTTGCCGTAGTGCCCGCCTACCGCGCCCACGGCATCGGGGCGCAGCTGCTGGCGCAGCTGCCCGCCCAGGAGGGCGACGCCGAAGCGATCCTCATCGAGGCCGAAATGCCGGAAAAGGCCGAGGACGCCGCCATGGCCGTGCGGCGTCTGGGCTTCTACGCCCGCTGCGGCGCATGGGACACCCACTACACCGAGCATCTTTTTGACGCATGGTTCCGCATTCTGGTGCTGGACTGCCCGGGCTGCGCCTCCCTTGCCCCGGAGGCTGTGGTAAAGGCACTGGCCGACTGCTACCGCCGCACCATCAGCCCCACCCAGTGGAAAAAGCACGTTCAGTTCTTTGCCCCGGACGGCAGCGTGTGCGGGTAACCAAACCATCAGATGCGCAGGGCGCGGAGGAAGCTTCCATGAGTGAATTTTCACACCTGAAAAACAAGCTGCTGGCCGAGCAGGTGGAGGACCAGATCTACCATTATATTCTGGACGAAGCGCTGGAGCCGGGGGCAAAGCTGCCCAACGAGTTCGCACTGGGCGAAAAGTTCCGGGTGGGGCGCAGCACCATCCGCGAGGCGGTCAAGCTGCTGTCCAGCAAGGGCATCGTGGAAGTGCGGCAGGGCTCCGGCACCTATGTGGTGACCACGGTCAAGGGGCTTTCCGACCCGCTGAACCTGCGCAGCGTGCAGGATAAAAACGCACTGGCCTTTGATCTGGTAAACGTCCGTCTGCTGCTGGAGCCGGGCATTGCGGAGATGGCGGCGCAGAACGCCACCCCGGAGGATATTGAGCGACTGCGGCGGCTCTGCGAGCGGGTGGAGGCCAAGATCCACGAGGGCGACCGCTACATCGAGGACGACATCGCCTTTCACACCTGCATCGCCGAGAGCAGCAAGAATCTGGTGGTGGGGCAGCTGATCCCGGTCATCGACACAGCGGTGATGATGTTCGTGAACGTCACCCACAAAAAGCTCATCGATGAGACCATCATGACCCACCGCATGATCACCGAGGCCATTGCCAACCACGATCCCATCGGCGCAAAGGCTGCCATGGTGATGCACCTGAACTTCAACCGCAGCTACATCAAAAAGGTCTACGATGGCGAGGACCCGGATGACGGCACCATTGGCATGGCGGCGTATGTCAATTGATACACAAAACTGATTGAAAATGCGCTCCGCTTTGCTCTGCGCATAGTCAGCGGAAAAATATTTTTTGTAGAGCAATGCCGGAGCGTCTGCGGACGCTCCGGCATTGCATTTTCACGGGTGGGGTCGTGAAGGGAAGCGGCAGCTGCAGCGCCGCTTTCTGTGAAAGCGCGGCGCTGCCGGAAAGGCTTTGACTGAGAGGGTCCTTCTCAAAGTCATCAGATGACTTTTCTCCCGCGTTTTTGCCAAAAGCCGCTTTGACGGCTGATTTTGGGCAAAATTCGCCCGGATTTGGGCAGTGTGCATGATGTATCCCAGAGTTTTTGCACAAAAAGTAGGACATACCCGTGACAACTTGCAAAGAGACGTCTGCGGATTTACAATAAAATCACAAAAGGTCCCGCAGAAAAAAGGACGAAAGCAAGCAGTATTTGGAGGTAATGAATATGGAGTTGCGTTCACAGGAAGTCCGCACTTTAGCACCCGAGAACGACCCGCTGAAGATGGGTATGGGCTGGAAGGTCGAGGATCTTGCAAAGCCCCAGATCATGGTGGAGAGCACCTTCGGCGACAGCCATCCCGGCAGTGCGCATCTGGATCAGTTCGTCAAGGAGGCCGTGCAGGCGGTCAACGATAACGGCGGCAAGGCGGCCCGCTATTTTGCCACCGATATGTGCGACGGCATCGCACAGGGTCATGACGGCATCAACTACTCTCTGCCCCACCGTGACGCCATCGTCAATCTGGTGGAGGCACAGGCAAACGCCAGCGTCTACGATGGCGGCGTGTTCATCGCCAGTTGCGACAAATCTGTGCCCGCCATGCTGATGAGCATCGGCCGTTTGAAGGACATGAGCGCCATCGTGGTCACCGGCGGCGTCATGGAAGCCCACACCCTGCCCAAGGAGTATGTGGTCAACGACCCCGCCTGCGCCATCAACGAGCTGCTGACGCTGGAGCAGATCGGCAAGTTTGACGCATGGGAAAAGACCGGCGTCATCCCCAACAGCCAGCTGGACTACTACAAGCACAATGCCTGCCCCAGCTGCGGTGCCTGCTCCTTTATGGGCACCGCCTCCACCATGCAGATCATGGCCGAGGCACTGGGCCTGATGCTGCCGGGCACCGCCCTGATGCCCGCCACCGCCCCGGAGCTGAAGCAGGCCGCCTACGATGCCGGCAAGCAGCTGATGGAACTGGTCAAGAAGGGCATCACCGCCAAGGATATCGTGACCAAGAAGAGCTTTGAGAACGCCATCATGGTGCACGCCGCCATCTCCGGCTCCACCAACGCCACCATGCACCTGCCCGCCATCGCCCACGAGTTCGGCATTGAGATCGACGCCGACACCTTTGACCGGATGCATCGCGGCGCACACTACCTGCTGAACATCCGTCCCTCCGGCGACTGGCCCGCACAGTACTTCTACTACGCAGGCGGCGTGCCCCGCGTGATGGAGGAGATCAAGTCCATGCTGCATCTGGACGTGATGACCGTCACCGGCAAGACGCTGGGCGAGAATCTGGAGGAGCTGAAGAAGAACGGCTTCTACCAGCACTGCGACGCCATTCTGGCGGAAAAGACCGCCGGTTTTGCCCGCCCGGTCAGCCGCGAGGACATCATCCACAGCTTTGATAACGCCAAGGGCACCGACGGCAGCATCGCCATCCTGAAGGGCAATCTTGCCCCGGAAGGCTGCGTCATCAAGCACACCGCCTGCCCCAAAGAGATGTTTCAGGTCACGCTGCGAGCAAAGCCCTACGACAGCGAGGAAGCGTGCATCGCAGCCGTGCTGCACGGCGACGTCCGCCCCGGCGACGCGGTCTTTATCCGCTATGAGGGTCCGCGCGGCAGCGGGATGCCCGAGATGTTCTATACCGGCGAGGCCATCTGCGCAGACCCGGCGCTCGCTTCCAGCGTAGCTCTCATCACCGACGGGCGCTTTTCCGGTGCAAGCCGCGGCCCGGTCATCGGCCATGTCAGCCCGGAGGCTGCCGTGGGCGGCCCCATCGCACTGGTAGAGCCGGACGACCTGATCCAGATCGACGTGCATAACCGCAAGCTGGCCATCGTGGGCGTGAAGGGCGAGCCCAAGACCCCCGAAGAGATGGACGCCATCCTTGCCGAGCGCCGCGCCAATTGGAAGCCCAAGGCTCCCAAGTACACCAAGGGTCTGCTGAAACTCTACTCTCAGCACGCCGTCAGCCCCATGAAGGGTGCATACATGGAGTAAACTGCTCCGCACAAATAACAAAAAGTAAACTGTCCGGTGCGTTTTTCCGGACGGCTTGGATAAGTGTAACCAAAAATCACGAAACGGAGGAAATTTCTATGACAGCAGTTGCAACGCCCGATGCGGCACGGCTGGTTTTTGCTGCCGTGGCAGGCCTGATCCTATTGCTCATTCTCATTATCAAGTTCAAGGTACACGCCATGATCTCCATCCTGATCGGTGCCGTGGGCATCGGCCTGATGGCCGGTATGCCTCTGTCCGACATCATCGGCTCGGTGAACGAGGGCATCGGCAATACCTTAAAGGGCATCGCCCTTCTTGTGGGTCTGGGCTCCATGTTCGGCGCCATTCTGGAAGAATCCGGCGGCGCACAGACCTTGGCTGTGACCATGGTGCGGAAGTTCGGTGACGAAAAGGCCGCGTGGGCACTGGGCATCACGGGTCTGGTGGTGGCCATGCCGGTGTTCTTTGACGCAGGACTTATCATCCTCATTCCGCTGGCCTTCTCTCTGGCAAAGCGCACCAAGCGCTCCGTACTGTACTACGTCATCCCCCTGCTGGCCGGTCTGGCGGTCGGCCACGCCTTCATCCCGCCCACGCCGGGTCCCGTTCTGGTGGCTACCATGCTGGGCGTTGACCTTGGCTGGGTCATCCTCGTCGGCATCTTCTGCGGCATCTTTGCCATGATTGCCGCCGGTCCCATCTGGGGCAGCATCTGCGGCAAAAAGTACATGGTTGAAGTCCCCGAGCACGTTGCACAGCAGGCAGACATTGACGAGAGCAAGCTGCCCAAGTTTGGCACCATCGTGGGCATCATCATGATCCCGCTGCTGCTCATCATCGCAAACTCCGTGGCAAAGGTAGTGCCCGCACTGGCCGGCATCCAGCCTGTTCTGGCCTTCCTCGGCGAGCCCTTCATGGCGCTGCTGCTGGCTACCATCGCTGCTATGTACCTGCTGGGCACCCGCCACGGCTACACTAACGCCCAGCTGGAAAAGATCATGACCAAGTCTCTGGAGCCCACCGGTATGATCCTGCTGGTCACTGCCTGCGGCGGCGTGCTGCGCTATATGCTGCAGAACTCCGGTCTGGGCGATGTCATCGGCAACGCCGTGGCAAACGCCAGCCTGCCGCTGGTGCTGGTAGCCTTCATCGTGGCTGCTCTGGTGCGCATCTCGGTGGGTTCCGCTACCGTGGCTATGACCATGGCAGCAGGCATCATCTCCGCCATGCCCGGCCTCAGCGCGCTGAGCCCGCTGTACCTGGCCTGCGTGACCGCTGCCATTGCAGGCGGCTCCACCGTCTGCTCCCACTTCAACGACTCCGGCTTCTGGCTGGTGAAGAGCCTTGTGGGCATGGACGAAAAGACCACCCTCAAGACCTGGACCATCATGGAAACGCTGGTCGGCGGCGTGGGCTTCCTGGTAGCACTCGTTATTTCCTTCTTTGCCTGAGCGCCTGTCCGGGGCCTGCACCTTGGGATAAGCGTTGGGAGATTTCCTTATTCATTTACCTCGTTACCTCCTTCAAAAACAGCCGCTCCGGGTGCGCCCGGAGCGGCTGTTTTTTGCGCCTGCGTAACCCGGTCACGGAAAAGCGGGCTGCGTATGGGGTATACTGATGGTGTCAGTAAAACACAACACCCATTCAGGAGGGAAAAAATATGGCAGTCATCAACATTACCAAGGAAAACTTTGCACAGGAAGTGCTCCACAGCGAAAAGCCCGTACTGCTGGACTTCTGGGCCAGCTGGTGCGGCCCCTGCCGGATGCTGAGCCCCGTGGTGGACGAGGTCGCCGAGGAGCGCACCGATGTAAAGGTGGGCAAGGTGAACGTGGACGAGCAGCCGGATCTGGCGGCGCAGTTCGGGGTGATGAGCATCCCCACCCTGCTGGTATTCGAGCAGGGCAAGCTGGTGCGTCAGGCCGTGGGCGCCCGCCCCAAGGCCGGTGTGCTGGAGCTGCTGGGCTAAATTATCGTTTTGAATGTGGAACAGCGGAACACCTGCGGGCGTCCCGCTGTCTCTTTTTTACGGAAATGGTTGGCATCAATTCAAAAAAATCATCCACGCTTCTACAAATGGAACCACAAAACCAAAGCAAAAGAAAAACAAAAGATCCAGCACAACTTTCATCCATCTGGCAGAGCGTGTGCCGAAGGACATGGCATGGATGATGAAAAGATTGATCTCACCCCAGCGGCGATAATAGCCTGTCTGTTCAAAGCTATTCCAGATTTCAAGCGATAAAAATTCAATGCCTGCGCACAACGGGAAAATGACGAGAGAATGCATCCAGCCGTCTGCCCGAAAAGAACCATCGCCAAGACCATACCAGTGCACCGCAATGGTGCCGGGGCAAGCCAAAACACCCCACAAGGCAAGCGCAATGCTCAGCCCAAGCAGGGCGGTGCGCACGGAATGCCAATCTACGGTGTGTTGTCGGCGCAGCATGGTAAAGAAATCTTCCAACTGGATGGTCGGTGCGTCATCGGCTTCTTCTGGGGCGCGGCAGTGCATAAGGTCGGCAAGGGTCAGCCCCAGAGCATCTGCCAGCGGTTCCAGTGTGTTGATATCCGGCAGACCGATGCCCCGCTCCCAGCGGCTGACAGCCTTGTCGGTAACGTGCAGCTGTTCAGCCAGCTCAGCCTGTGTCATCCCCTGCGCTTTGCGCATCCGGCTCAGATAATTTCCGAAAGTTCTGGCATCCATTTTATCAACTCCCTTGGAAAAAGCATAGCATAAGGCCGCGCAAAACGCAATCGACGCTTTGTTTACCCGGGCAAAAAGTGTTTGGATAGCTTGAATGCAAACAACAAAGCGCCCGCCCTATGGTTCGAGCAGAACCACGGGGCGGGCGCTTATTTTATATGGAGTTCAGAAGAAAAATGCGGGTTTCAGCTTACAGCTGGGGGCCTGCGGAGACCAGAGCCTTGCCGTGCTCGTTGCCCTCGTACTTGGCGAAGTTCTTCACGAAGCGGCCGGCCAGATCCTTTGCTTTCTCTTCCCACTGAGCGGCATCTGCGTAGGTGTCGCGGGGGTCGAGGATGGCGGGGTCGACACCGGGCAGAGCGGTGGGAACCTCAAAGTCGAAGTAGGGGATCTTCTTGGTGGGAGCCTCGTTGATGGCACCGCTCAGGATGGCGTCGATGATGCCGCGGGTATCCTTGATGGAGATGCGCTT
>OHTD01001307.1_pt1 | contig 11131 bp, 10 predicted proteins | sample 1578871 | NCBI WGS metagenome assembly OHTD01 (sample SAMEA3879574, study PRJEB24766) | human gut metagenome | biome: human-associated habitat; feature: feces | place: USA | collected 1985/1987 | reverse complement strand
TGCCGGTGGATAGCGCTCAGTATCTCCCGGTGGCGCGCCAGAATACGGCGTTCCAGGGCCAGACACGCGCTGTCGTTCAGCGTCTCCATCTTTTTCAACAGGGTATGCTGCTCCACCTGGCCCAGGACATCGGTGACGATCATGGCCACCTGGTTGCCGGTGGCGCGGGAGAGCAGGCTGTGGAAACGGACGTCCAGCTCAGCAAAGCGGCGGTAGTCGCCCAGGGCCTGCTCCGCCGCCGTGAGGCAGCTGTCCAGCGCCGCCAGATCCTCGTCGGTGCGGCGCCGGGCCGCCCAGCCGGCGATGGTGCCGTCGTTGACGGCGCGGTACTCGCCCAGCTCCTCCAGAGAGATCTGGTTCAGCTGGAGCATGGCTGACAGCGGCTGCTCCACGCCGTCGATGGTCAGCTCCTGCACCACGGCGCCGCTGGCGCCGTGGGTGGAGGCCACATAGCCGCCCTGCTCCAGCATACGCAGGGCCTCGCGGATGGTGGGACGGGAACGGTGGAGCTGCTCCATCATGGCACGCTCGGAGGGCAGGCGGTCGCCGGGCTTCAGCACTCCGGAGGTGATAAGCTCCCGCAGCTGGTCATAGATGGCCTCGCTGGCCCGCCCGCCGCCGATGGGCTGCCAGGGGATATGTACGGCTTCCGGCATGGAAGGGCCTCCTTTCACAGAAAATACCCGGACAGTATAGCGCATCCCGGGGAAAATAGCAAGGGCAGGATGCAGGAAAGCCCGGAGGACGGTGCCTTCGGGCTTTCCCGCTGTGGGGAGGGGGATATTACTTCTTCAGGGCTTTCATTTCCTCGATCATCATGGGGACCACCTTGAACAGGTCGCCGCAGATGCCGTAATCCGCCACCTCGAAGATGGGGGCCACGTCGCTCTTGTTGACGGCGATGATGCACTCGGAGTCCTGCATGCCGGCCTTGTGCTGGATGGCACCGGAGATGCCCAGGGCCACGTAGATGCGGGGATGAACGGTCTTGCCGGTCTGTCCCACCTGATGGTCGGCGGTCATCCAGCCGGCGTCCACCACGGCGCGGGACGCGCCCACCACGCCGCCCATGAGGGCGGCCAGCTCCTCGGCCAGGGCGATGCCCTTCTCCACGTCCTTGGCGATGCCGCGGCCCACGGAGACCACCACCTCGGCGCCGGTCAGATCCACCATGGCACGGGCGGCCTTGACGATCTCCAGCACCTTGGTGTGGATGTCGGCCTCGGTGAGGGTAAAGGCGGGGTGGATGAGCTCCACCTTGCTCGCGCCGTTCTCGTCAAACTCGCGCTTCTTCATCACGCCGGGGCGCACGGTGGCCATGGCAGGGCGGAAGCGTGGGCAGACAATGGTGGCCATCAGGTGGCCGCCGAAGGCGGGACGGGTCATCTTCAGGTTGGTGTTGACGTCAAAGAGCTTCGTCTCGAAGTTCATGGCGTCCACGTCCAGAGAGGATCCGGTGCGGAGGAAGTTGATATAGCCGTTGAGATCCACGTCCAGGTGGGTGCAGTCGGCGCACAGGCCGGTGTGGAGACGGGCGGCGCAGCGGGGCGCCAGGTCGCGGCCGATATGGCTGGCGCCGAACAGCATGATCTCGGGCTTGAACTCGTGCACCGCGTCGGTGATGATCTTGGTGTAGGCGTCGGTGGTGTAGTCCTTCAGCAGAGGGCTGTTGTAGACGTAGACCTTATCCGCGCCGTAGCCGCCCAGCTCCGCGGCGATGTTGTCCACGCTGTCGCCCAGCAGGATACCGGACAGCTGCACACCCAGCTCGTCGGCCAGCTTGCGCCCCTCGGAGATCAGCTCAAAGGTGGTGGGCATCATCTTGCCCTGCCGCTGCTCGCAAAAGACCCACACGCCGGAGAAGGCCTTGGGATCGGTATTCATAAAAGTAGACATATCGTTTCTCCCTTCTCAGATGATGTGCTTGGCGGACAGTATGCCGAACAGCCGCTCCACGGTCTCCCTGCCGCTGCCCTCCAGCATCATGCCGCTGCCCTTGCGGGGAGGCGTAAAGCTCTTGTAGATATTGGTGGGAGAGCCCTTCAGACCGATGGTGTCCACCTCGATGAGGGGATCGTCCTTCAGCGCGTTGTAATCCAGCACGGTGACGGGCTCGGCGTCGCAGTCCAGGATGCCCCGGATGGTCATGTAGCGGGGGGTGTTCAGCTCCTTGATGCAGGTGAGCAGGCAGGGCGTCTGGACCTGGACGGTCATATAGCCGTCCTCCAGCATACGGCGGACGGTGAGGGTGTCGCCGTCCTTCTCGATGTCGGCCACATAGGACACCTGGGGGATCTCCAGCTTTTCGGCGATCTGGGGGCCCACCTGGGCGGTGTCGCCGTCGATGGCCTGACGGCCGCAGAAGATGATGTCGTCCTTGTCCACGCCCAGGTTCTTGATGGCCGCGGCCAGAATCTGGGAGGTGGCGAAGGTATCGGAGCCGCCGAACTCACGGGCGGACACCAGCACGGCCTTGTCCACGCCCATGGCCTTCAGCTCCAGCAGCATACCGGCGGCGGGAGGAGGCCCCATGGACACGGCGATAACGGGGCAGCCCAGCTGGTCCTTCAGGGCCAGGGCGGCCTCGACGGCGTTCATATCATCGGGGTTGATGATGGTCTGCATGGAGGCGCGGTCCAGCGTGCCGTCGGCGTTGACGGCGACCTTGCCGGAGGTGTCGGGCACCTGCTTGACACAAACGATAAGCTTCATTCTATTCTTGCTCCTTTCCGCATTACTTCAGCAAATTGCCGGAGATGACCATCTGCTGGACCTGAGAGGTCCCCTCGTAGATGGTGAACACGCGGCAGTCGCGGTACTTGCGCTCGACGGGGTACTCCTTGATGTACCCGTAGCCGCCGTGGATCTGCACGGCCTTGGCGGCGATCTCGTTGCACGTCTCGGAGGCGAAGTACTTGGCCATGGAGCAGTACATGGAGGCGTTGGGGTCGTTTCTGTCCTTCATCTGGGCGGCCATATAGACCAGTTCCTTGGCGGCGGTCAGCTTGGTTGCCATATCCGCCAGCATGAAGGCGATGGCCTGGTTCTTGCAGATGGGCTTGCCGAACTGGACGCGCTCCTTGGAGTACTTGATGGCCTCGTCCAGGCAGCCCTGGGCCAGACCGATAGACTGGGCGGACACACCCAGACGGCCGCCGTCCAGGGTCTTCATGGCGTTGATAAAGCCCATGTTCTCCTTGCCCAGCATATCGCTCTTGTGGACGCGGACATCCTCCAGCACCACGTCGGAGGTGGCGTAGCCCACCAGACCCATCTTGGCCTCGTGCTTGCCGCAGGAGACGCCGGGGGCCTTCATGTCCACGATAAAGGCGGAGATACCCTTATTGCCGCGGCTCATGTCGGTCTTGGCGTAGACGATGCAGTAGTCGGCCAGGGGTGCACCGGAGATAAAGCACTTACGGCCGTTGAGGATGTAGTCGTCGCCATCCTTCACGGCGGTGGTGACCATGCTGCTGGCATCGGAGCCGGCGCCCGGCTCGGTGAGGCCGAAGACGATCTTCACCTTGTTCTCCACGGAGGGACGGAGATACTTCTCCAGCTGCTCGGGGGTGCCCGCCTGCATCAGGGGGCCGCCGCCCAGAGAGTTGGGGGTATTGGCGTACAGGCTGGCCACAGCAGAGACACGGGCGATCTCCTCGATCATGATGACATAGGCCAGGGTATCGGCACCGGCACCGCCGTACTCGCGGGGGATCTTCAGGCCAAGGAAGCCGCACTTGGCCATCTTGTCCACGATCTCCTCGGGAAACTCGCCGGTCGCCTCCACCTTGTCAAGGACCTCGGTGGTGAGCTCGGTCTCGGCAAACTGGCGGACCAGCTTGCGGATCATTTCATGCTTTGCGTCGAAAATCATAGTTTTCCTCCTGTTAAAGTATGGGTCACTGCTCTGCTCAGCAGGGGATCTCGTGCTTGGACTTACCCTCTGTCAAAATCTCATAGATGCTGTTGACGCCGCACTCGGCCATCTGCTCCGCGGCCTCCTCGGTGAAGAAGGCCATGTGGGGCGTGTGGTAGACGTTGACGAAGGAGCGCAGGTACTTCAGCTTGAAGTAGGGCATACCGGGGGTACGGATGATGTCCTCATCGTGGGGAACGTGGATGATGCCGGTCTCGCCGGGGAAGGCATCCATGAACAGCGCGCCGAACTTGCCGGACTCCACCGCCTCGGTGACGGCATCGATATCCATCAGCTCGCCCCGGGCGTTGTCGATGAACACCACGCCGTCCTTCATCTTGGCAATGGCCTCGCGGTCGATCATGCCGGTGGTCTCCGGCAGCAGCGGGGTGTGGATGGTGATGATGTCGGACTCACGGTACAGGGTGTCCAGGTCCACATACTCGGCGTACGCACGGACGGCGTCGTTCTCATAGACATCGTTGGCGATGATACGGCAGCCGAAGCCGCTGAGGCACTTGATGATGGTGAAGCCGATCTTGCCGGTGCCCATGACACCCACGGTCATGGTACGCAGCTCGCGGCCCATCTTGCCCTTCAGGGTGAAGTCGTTGTCGTTGGTGTTGTACAGCGCCTTCTTGAACTTGCGGATGCACATCAGGATGGCCATAACGGTGTATTCCGCCACACCGTTGGGGGCGTAAGCGCCGTTGCACAGGCGGAAGCCCAGAGAGCGGGCGTAGCCGCAGTTCATGTGGTTATAGCCCACGCAGCGACTGGCCAGCACCTGCACGCCATAGCCCTTCAGCTCATCCAGCACCTCGTTGCAGTAGTCGGACTGTCCCAGGGTGGTGACGCCATCGCAGCCGGCGGCCATGTTGGCGGTGGTCTTATCCAGGTTGGCGGGGGTGGAGATCAGGTCGATACCGTATTTCTTGCACAGGCCCTCGATAACGGGCTTCTCGTCGGGACGCACTTCGTAAGCAGCGATCTTCATAGTTTTTCTCCTCTCAATATTCAGGTGGGGCGGCGCGCCTCCTCAAGCGCGCCGCGCCCTTACAGCAGCTTTTCCTCAAGTCGTCAGGTTCTCTTGCTTATTAGTCTTTCAGGGAAGGGTCCATGGGCACCGCCTCGCCGGCGGCTATCATGGCGGCCACCTGCTCGTCGGTGTAGCCCAGGTTCTTCAGCACCAGTTCGGTCTGCTCGCCCAGGTACGGACCGCGGTTGTAGGGAGGCAGCTCCGTCTCCTCGAAGATAACGGGAGGCCGGACCATGGTGCGTTTATTGCCGTTGGAATATTCCATCTCGTAGAAGCAGCCGGAGGCCCATGCCTGCTTATCCACCAGCAGCTGATCCCAGGTCTGGGCCACGGCGTAGGGCAGATCGTTGGCGTCCATCAGCTTGCACCACTCGTCCAGGGTGCGGCTGGCCATCTCGGCCACCAGGAAGTCGTAGAACTCCTCGATGTTGGCCTGTAGGTTGGTCTGGGGATAGTAGCGGGGATCCTCGGCCAGCTCGGGGTGGCCGATGGCGCTCATAAAGATGGGATAGTGGCGGTTGTACTGGGGCATGGCGATCTGGAGCCACTTGTTGTCCTTGGTCTTGTGGGCCACCACCAGCGGATTGGGCAGGGTGCGGCGGGACAGGGGATACTGGGTGGTGGGGTCGCCGTACTGGCTGGCCTGCAGCAGCAGGGAGACATCCCAGATGGCGCTGTGGAACAGGGAGGCCACCACGCGGTCGCCGATGCCCGTCTCGCGGGCGCGGTACAGGGCCGCCAGCACACCGGAGGCCAGGTACATACCCACCTGATGGTCGCCGAAGCCGGCGATGGTCAGCATGGGCAGGGCGTCCTTATCGAACAGGGTGCCCAGGATACCACCGCGGGCAAAGAAAGCGGTGAAGTCGAAGCCGGGCAGGTCCTTGTCGGGGCCCTTCTCGCCGTAGCCGGACACGAAACCGTACACCAGCCTGGGGTACTTGGCGTGGAGCGTCTCGTAGTCCAGGCCGGCCTTCTTCAGGGGGTTCTGCCGCCAGTTGGTGATGAAGATGTCCGCCTCGGCGATGAGCTTCTCCAGGGCCTCACGGCCGGCGGGGGTCTTGGTGTTCAGGCAGACGCAGGTCTTGCCGGCGTTCTCCAGATCGTAGGAGGTATTCTCCTTCTGGTCCTGGGGACGGCCCTCGTTGACAGCGGTGTAGCGCAGGGGGTCGCCGGCGGGGGCCTCGACCTTGATGACCTCGGCGCCCAGATCCGCCAGAAAGCGGGCGCAGCAGGGGGCGGCGATAAAGGTGGCCAGCTCCAGCACCTTTACGCCCTCGAGGGGACGCTTTACTTCACTCATATCGTTCCTCCATGTATGTTAAAAAATGGTGTGTTGCTTACATTTTCAGCAGATCGCGGAAGGTCTCGAGGTTGGTTCGCACCTGCTCAAACCGCACCATCTGACGGTCCACCTCCACCAGCGTCAGGGGCAGGTCGGCGGCCTCGCAGGCCTTCTTGATCATCACATAGTCGAACTCCTCCGGGTCGCAGAACTTGGTCAGCACCACCAGAACACCCTTGGCGCTTCTCGCCTTGGCGGTGTCCACGATCCACTTCACCCGGTTCTTCTCCTGATCGTACAGCACAGAGCAGTTGCCCATGGCGGCGAACTTCTCGGCCAGCGCGTTCAGGGCGTCATCGCGCTCCGGTGCGTCGGTGCGGTACTGGCGGGACTGGGCGGCCACGTCGTCGGCCACGATGTGCAGACCCATTTCGTCCAGAATGGCGTTCAGCGCCGGGGCGTCCGTCAGGATGCCGGAGATGACGATGGGCAGCTTCTCCGCGGCGGGAGTCTGGGTTTCCAGCTTCTCGATGAGCGCCTCCACCAGATCGGTGTGCTCCTCCTTGGTCATGAAGAAGGCGCTCTTGAAGATGTCGCTGCGCTGGGCGGCGGTGATCTCCGGGTGCCCGGCCAACAGCTCGTCTATCTTCCGCATGGCGGCGTTGTGGCGGTTGTAGACCTTGATGGAGTCCAGCAGCTTCTCCTCGGAGAAGCTGCCGCCCAGCTTCTCCAGGTCGCGGATCACGCGCTCATAGCCGGCCTTGGTATAGGCCACGCCGTAGGCGGGCTTGCGGTTCTGGGGATAGGTCATGGGGATGAAGGGGATGGACGGCACGGCGTACTTCCAGTTCTCGCCCACGGTCTTGAGGGTATCGCACAGGGAGGGGATGACGATAGCGGACGCGCCCTCGTAGGCACCGTTGATGCCCAGCTCCAGCAGGGACTGGACAATGGCGCACAGGAAGGCGGGACAGTATTCCTTGGCGCGGTTCAGCGCCACATCGCCGCCCCACGCGCCCATAGGCACGAAGCCCATGGCGTGGATAAGCTCCTCGGGAGTGTAAACAGGAGCGCACAGGACGATCTTTTTGCCCTGGGCCAGATAGCCGTCCATCTGCGCGCGGGGAGAGGCTGCCGCCGCATGCAGCTTGTTGAGGATGTCGTTCATGCCTTACACTCCTTTCGCAGCCTTGTTGGCTTCCATGATCTCCGTCAGACCCTGCACACGGGTGTCATACTGGGCCTCGGAGAAGTTGCGGGGGTCGGCCTGATCTCCGTCGAAGCTGACCACGGGGATATCGCAGGCCTTGCTGATCTGGCGGCTCATCTCGTACATGAAGCCGCTCCACAGCTTGCAGGAGCGGTTGGTATGCACCAGCATACCCTCCACGTGGTTGTCCTTGCAGAGCTTGATGCGCTTGTCGCGGCTCATCTCCAAATTGATGGCGTTGGGCACCTTGCAGTAGGCGCGGATCATCTCGTCGAAGGTGTTGTAGTCGAAGCCGAAGGCGTCGGCGTAGATGGTGGTGACCATGTTGATGCCGCGGGACTTCAGGCCGGTGCTGGTAGCACGCAGGTAGGGCCAGCAGGCGATACCCTCGAACAGAATGCGGTACTTCTCCTCCGTGCGGAAGGTGGACGTGCCGTTCTTGTGGTTCTCCTCGTACTCCTTCAGCAGGGCTACGGTCGAGGCGCAGCCCTCTTCGACCACTTCGCGCACGGTCTTGGCATCGTCGAGTTTGGGTTCCTGTTCCAGGTAACCGACCGTATAACCGGGCGAGAAGACCACTTCACCCTGGAAATTCTTGTCGATACCCGCGATGATCTTCATCAGAGTCGATTTACCCGAGCCGTTCAGACCGATGATACCGATCTTGGCGCCGTAGAAGAACGAGAGGTAGATGTTGTTGAGAACTTTTTTCTGGTTGGTGAAGGTCTTGCTTACGCCGACCATCGAAAAGATGATTTTTTCGTCTGCCATATTTTTCTTTTTGAATTATTTGCGGAGTTACACCGGAATAACGCAGGTCGCGCTACAAGCCAACCTGTTTCGACTTGTCCGAAACGCGATCTGTCCGGGTCCGAATCTATTTGGGAACAAAGATAACGCAAACCGGGCGGAGCGCCAAATTTATTTGTTCTCCGCAGAAATACGGCTTTTCCGCAAAGGCACGCGAACAAATCGCAGTGCGACCGTTGCCCTCTTGTTGAAAAACTACAACGGAATGCCTGTGGCATAACTGGTGCTTTCGCCCGGATCGAAGTTTACGGGAAAAGAGATCAGATACCGGCAGGGATGCCCCATTTCGAGAAGCGGCGTCCATTGTCCCGATGTGTCGAGAATCAGTTTCTGCACGTGTTCCGTCAGTGCAGGATGAGGTGATTCCGATGCGCCGACCAAAGTGATTGTGCCGTCAGGCTCTATATAGAACTCGACACGTACGGTGCCGTACACACCCGCTTCGTACAACTTCGTATCATATACGAGATTTCGGTTCAAATATTCGCGGAAAGCCATCAATCCGTCCTTTTTACCCCGGAATGTCGGCTTGACGAAAGCTCCCGGCAGGAAATTCATATTGATCAGCATTTTTCGCACATACGGGATTTTTCGGCCGTCCTTGTATGCCGGGGTGAAAGGGTTCAATTCCGATAATGCCGTATTCAACAGCTCCCGGCTGCGCTGGGTCGGATTGAATCGCACTCCGCCCAGCGAATCGGGATATTGTACATCGACGCAGCGTCCCAGCGTGTCTATCGTAAACTTCATAAGCAATTCATGCGAGAGTTCTTCGATTCGGTAGCCGTCCCGCTTCATGACTTTCGTCACCTTCTTCTCGAATTGTTTGCGAAAAACATCCGGGTCGTCCGACCCTGCATATCGCGGCGGAATAATCTGCGCTGCTGCCGGCAAACTTATCAGGCAATGAGAGAAATTATTTTTCTCATAATGTAAATGTTTTATCTTAACCTGAAATCGACCGGAAGCACAAACTTCTGTCGGACGGGAGCGCCAAAATAGAGCGCGGGTATCCATTTGCCGGAAGTCGATAAAATAATTTTCTTAACACGATAACTCATTTTCGGATGCGGCGATTCCAATACTTTATCGATTTCGACGGAACCGTCCGTATTGACAATAAAGACGATGATTACCCGGCCGGAAACACCCCATGGCCGAAGCTCTTCGGGATATTCAACTCTTTTTGCAATATATTTTTCAAACACAGTCAAATCATTCGGCTCGCTCTTTTTAAAACAAGCCGGGGTAGTTACTTCAGGGATATAGGCAAAATTGTATTCCATCGTCTGTCGGTAAGGAACTTTTTCGCCCCTTTCCGTCGCGGGCTGAAAAGAATCGATTCCGGCCAACGCCGTGCGAAGCAACTCCAATGTCCGTTCTTTCACGATAATCGTTTGGCGGCGACAGGTGTCGGGAATTTCCAGATCGATGCAGCGTCCCAGCGTATCGATGGTAAAATTCATCCAGAAGTAGTGAATAAGGTCATCAGGAGTATAGCCGTCGCTATAGTAAACCTCAGTCACACGTTCCATAAGCGCTTGCCGGAACAGCTGAACATCGTCCGAACCTTGAAATAGGGGAGGAGTGGTTTGGGCCTCCGCAATCGTGCACGAAAAACAGGATAAAAACAAGAGCAGGATCTTTTTCATGGGAATTGGGTATAATATTTGATTAAAAATACGACATAATTCGTCGCGGTCCAAATATTCCTGCGGCAAAATGCAACGGATATAAAAAATTCCAATGCGAACATAAGAAATAAATAACGGTTATCGATGGCTTTTCCCGTTCGTTTATCGTATATTTGTAGAGAGAAATCAACCACACAAACAAATAAATTATTTTCAGTATGAGCAAAAGTGTTAAAGGTACCAGGACGGAGCAGAACCTGCTCAAAGCATTTGCCGGCGAGAGCCAGGCACGGACTCGTTATACGTTTTTCGCAAGCGTAGCCAAGAAAGAGGGTTACGAGCAGATCGCAGGTGTTTTTGCGGAAACTGCGGATCAGGAAAAAGAGCATGCGAAGCGTTTCTTCAAATTCCTCGAAGGCGGGGATCTGGAGATTACGGCCAGTTATCCGGCCGGCCGGATCGGCACCACGGCTGAAAACCTGCTGGCGGCAGCCAAAGGGGAGAACGAGGAGTGGGACGTGCTCTATCCCGACTTCGCCAAAGTAGCCGAAGAGGAGGGCTTCCCCGAAATCGCCAATGCATTCAAGCAGATTTCCAAAGTCGAGGCGGAGCATGAGCGCCGTTATCTGAAGCTGTTGAGCCGCATTACGGACGGCAACTTCTTCAAGCGCGACGGCAAGATCTGGTGGCAGTGCCGCAATTGCGGATTTATCTGCGAAGCGGAGGAAGCGCCGAAAATCTGCCCGGCATGCCAGCACCCGCAGGCATACTTCGAACCCAAGAAAGACAACTATTAACGGAGTTCTTTTATCGAACGAGCCCGGATCCGTTCAGCGGATCCGGGCTTTTTATACAATCCAGGGCTTTTTTCGGTTGGACAGGTCGTACCGGAGATATGCGGATGAAAAGCGATAATAAGGCATTATCCACCGAAACGGGAACGGAAAATCCAAAATGGAAACGGTTACAACCCCAACAGGAGGCGGGTATCCGTCATGAATCGCTCGTACCGCAGCCGTGAATCGGCCGGCATGGAGAGGGTGTCGCCGACCTCCGAAGGGGTGATCCGGTAGCCGGGTGTCAGGACCCACACCGGCGTCAGTTCGAGCGAGTAGCGCAGCGAACCGTCGGGAGAACGGGTTACCTCGACGGTCGCCACGATTCCGCCGTCGCAATAACGCTTCCGCTGGTTGGACACGAAATTACCGAGCGAATAGAGTACGATCCCGTTACTGTC
>OHTD01001286.1_pt1 | contig 11305 bp, 7 predicted proteins | sample 1578871 | NCBI WGS metagenome assembly OHTD01 (sample SAMEA3879574, study PRJEB24766) | human gut metagenome | biome: human-associated habitat; feature: feces | place: USA | collected 1985/1987 | reverse complement strand
ATTAAAAGCGTTAAATTTATGTAGGCGATAGATCGCGGTTCGTGTGTATTCGCGATTGAGGCTTGCGGTTGCGACTATTGCCGGCAGATACTGGAGTTGAAGGATTTCCTGGTGAAGCAGTCGCAATGGGTGATCGGCGGCGACGGTTGGGCTTACGACATCGGTTTCGGCGGTTTGGATCACGTGCTGGCTTCGGGGCTGGATGTGAATGTTCTGGTGCTCGATACGGAGGTTTATTCCAACACGGGCGGTCAGTCGTCCAAGGCGACTCCGGTGGGTGCCGTCGCCAAATTCGCGTCGGCAGGTAAGCGCATCCGCAAGAAGGATCTGGGTGCGATTGCGATGACGTATGGCTACGTGTATGTGGCTCAAGTGTCGATCGGTGCTTCGCAGGCCCAACTTTTTAATGTACTCAAAGAGGCGGAAGCCTATCCCGGTCCGTCGCTCGTAATCGCTTATGCGCCGTGTATCAATCACGGTATCAAGGGCGGTATGACCCGGACACAGACGGTCGGCAAGCAGGCAGTAGAGTGCGGTTACTGGCATCTGTGGCATTATAATCCGCAGTTGGAGGAGCAGGGCAAGAATCCGTTCGTACTCGATTCGAAAGAACCCGACTGGGCGAAGTTCCGCGATTTCCTGCTCAAGGAGGTCCGTTATACGTCGCTCAAGGCCGTTTCTCCGGAGGATGCCGAAGCGCTTTTCCAGGCAGCCGAACAGAATGCCCGGTGGCGGTATGAAGGGTATGTTCGTCGGAGCAAGATCGAATACTAAACGAATAATATTCCGTAGTATAAAGGGCAGCCTCGATCGGGGCTGCCCTTTGTCGTGCTTGTTGCACCGGTTCTAATCTTCCTCTTCGAGTTGGAAGATCGCTTCGACCGGTTGCCGGAAGGTACGTGCGATCTTGAGTGCGAGCAGGGTCGAGGGGATGAACTTGCCGCTTTCGATGGCATTGATCGTTTGGCGGCTGACGCCGACCTGTTCGGCCAATTGCTGTTGGGTGAGGCGGACGACGGCTCGTTGGACACGGATGTTATTTTTCATGGTGCAGGTTGCGGTTCAGTCTGTAAAGATTGAAGTGATAGACGAGCAGGAAGATGACCAGCGGAGTGGCCATGCCGCAGGCCATTACCGTAAGGTAGTTGATGTTGTAGATCGACAGAGACACGACGATCAGAAGCAGGTAGTTGATCCACATGGCAGCCATCAGAGCGTTGAGCCGAATGTGCTGAATCATTTCGTCTTCGATTTTTTCGCGCGAGAAGCCGATGAAAAGGGCGCCGACGACCGTGCCGATGATGGCGATGTTGTTCATTACCGTTTCGCGGAAAAGCCAGCGGTCGAAATTTTCGCCGAAGAAGCAGATCGAGCAGCCGAGCAGAAATGCGGGAACGAAGATCGCCCAGCCGATTTTCTTAAAACCGTTGGGCAGTAAAAGAGTTGTTTTCATAGTCGTCCTAATTTTTAGGTGATTATTATTGACAAGACAAATGTAAAGTATATTTTACAATAATGCAAGTATAGTTTACATTTATTTCTCTTTTACGGAGTAGGAGGATGTCGGCTGCCGTTTGCACGCTCCCCGACAGACGGGGGAAGGGAGAACCGGAGTTGTTGGGATTGGGAACTAGGGATTTTTGGCACGATTTGCGGCTATTTTTACATGAGTGTTGTTTAATGTGAAAATTATTTTCTACTTTTGTTTTGTCGCGCATGCGGCAGACATATGGAAAGTGTTTTCGCCTGGTCCTAATCTGAAAATGTGGCAGTTTTCAGTAGCAAAGGACAACGAACAGCACTCATTTCTTGTTTAGACTATGGCAAGAACGCATTCTGCGTATCCATACCCCATATCTATTCAAGTGTGGGGTATGGATCTTCGTTTATTTTGCTATGGGTTTGCCACAACCTTCTGATTAACAAACGAAATAGGCTCCACGCTTGAACCGAATATTGCAAAATATCAATCTGATTATCAAATATTAACATCGGAAATCGTATGATAATGATACCATATAGTTCCCGATATTTGTGAGGATTAGCCTATTCTTTCTTGTGCAACCTCAATGGCTTTTCGCTTTAATTCGTCTTCATCTTCTATAGCATCCAATACTTTGTCTGCCAGCCATAGTGTAAGAAGTTCATTTTTATCAATATTGAAATACTCAGCTAATTGTATTACTTGTGTCCGTTTGGCATATCTATCGCCACGCTCTATTTTGCTAAACATTGGAGTGTCTATATCAAGCAAAGCTGCCAATTGCCTTTGTAGCACACCGTGTTCTTCTCTCAACTCTTTTATTTTGTCTCCTAATAACATGGTCTTTATTCTTTTCAGTTCACAGTATGTATTTTCGTCGAAATTCGATGGATTTAAACATTTTTGACGGAATAGGCTGTCATTATCCGCTATAATATGACGGAATCCGTTATAAATTCCGCTATAATTAGCGAAAACCGCTATATCTGTTGTGGTTATTCTTTCAAGAACCAAGTTCGCCCATTAGCAAAAATAAGTTTATCTACACTTAGAGCATTAAGAATGTCTCCTAATATCCTCAATTGCTGTTCCCGTGTTTTAGCTTGCGGCATTACATCTTTGATGTATTCGTAGATGCCATCACGTTTGGCGCCATCTGATCCTGCATTCTTAAGATATTGCAAAACCATTTGTTTAATTTTGTCCTTATCAAGTCCTTTTTGCTTGGTGTAACCTTGCAATTGACGAGTAGCTTTAGCAACTCCTAAAGAAATTGTATAATTGGGAGCATCGCCCTCAATAAGTCCCCTGTTCAGCAAGTCTTTTGCAACATCTTCATGTATGAATCTGCCTTTCTGTACAGCGTCGAGAGATATGCAATCCCATAATGACAGAGTGTTGTCGGTCTTCAATAAATCCGTATATCGCTTATTGATCTCGTTACCATATATGCGTACTACAACCTTCTTTTTCGCCGCATCAATCTCGTAGTCCGGCATCGGAAAGTGTCTGCGCCATTGTTCATTAAACATTTTCTTGATGCCACGACTTACGGTATCAATCATATTGAAGTCCACCATTGCCTTGCATAGGCATTCATTGCGGAAATAGGTCTGAGATTCCTCATTTCTCAAAGCATTTTCCAAAGTTCCGGGGATGAAAGTACCGGCGTTGGAATAATATAGATAGCCGGGATTCTCAACGAAATTGACACGCTGTTGCATCGTGTAATCTTGATGAGCAATACAGTTATGAAGTGCTTCGCGTATAGTGTAGTCATCATACTGCTTCATTGTATCTGGGAAAAGCGTACCACCAGGCATTTCACGCAAAGTCAGATTTTCAATCTTTGAGAGAATTTCATCTACTGTCAGTATGAATGGAACAGTGAAATGTTCGTAGTCAACCACATCTTGATTTGCATCCCTGCGTGTCCAGGTTACCTGAGCGACAACAGGGCGCAGTTTAAAGGCTGATTCGTATTTGCCTAACAATATGATAGCGGCACGAGTGATGCTTCCATTTCTTGTTAGTCCGCATTTGCCAAGAAATGTCTGAATATCCCAAGCATTTACCTCGGATTCGGGAATACGGCTATGTACCTTCTTAAACATTTTGCGGGCTTTAGCTATAGCAACTTCGTCAAGGTCATCTATCGTTGCATCAGGAACAATCTGTGCAGACCAATCTGTTTCACCAAATATTGGCTCATCAAGAATGACATTCATGCGTTCAGTGGTCAACTCTACAAGAGAATCTTCAATTCGCTGCCATGCTTTGTTATGAGCGTAAACAGGCAATTTGGGACGATGCTTGGGAATATGTATTACCCAAACTTTCTTGTTAGTGTCATCGGTAACAAACTCTTCAATATCGAGACCTTCTGTCGAAAGATTAACACATCGTTCCGTTAAACGAAGAATTGCCTTTTGCCAGTCATAATTATAGGTATCCGTCCCGACAATTTCCAAAGAACTGTCATGTACCCCTATCACTAAATGTCCTCCTTCCATATTGGCAATAGCCGACACATATGAGATGACATCGTTTTTCTCATCCCCACAGAACGAGTTCTTCAAATTCTTGAATTCCTTCCATTCGCAACGAGCATTCTCTTGTGGATAGTTGCGAAGGAGATATTGTTGTAGTTCTGACTCTTGCATAATTACCCAATTATACTTTCACTTTCATCATTATGTTTCTCAGCATTTCGGATGACGCATTCTTTACTTGTATTGGCATAGCAGTAGACACAGAAATGACGACAAGTATTATACATGCCGATGTCCTTGCTGACCATACATCCACATACCTTACGTTGCCCTGTATCCTTTACATTACGCACCTTCTCTGGTATTGGTGGCAAATTACCAAACAAGTCTTTTTCTGGTAATTTCAATGTATGTAGATAATAGACAAGTTCCTTATCGTCAGCAAAAATGCGTTTCATCAATTCGCCATCAATGCAACGATTGTGTTCTATCCCGTATTTTTCAAGGTCAATATTTTCAGCACAAGTGGCGATTTCAACATCCCAACCATCTTTGTGCCAAGCTTCACGAATCTTTTGAAGACCTTCTACAATTTCTATTCGTTGAGCAAGGTTGGCTTCGGCATTCTCCACATTCTCCTTTGTAAAGAGCATACTTTCCTTAACAAGATTGTTTTGAACCTTGCGATATGCTTTTACATCAACGAAACTGAATACAAGCTTATTTGTGTAACCTTTCAGTTTATTTCCAATGCGCCAAATGCGCGTCAAGAGGTCACGAGGAGCAATGTTTGGCGTAATTATTAAAGGATCAAAACGCCAGATTACTTTCTCCTTACCAATCATATCAGAAAGTTTCTTGAATGTCTCAACTCTGTTTTCGACAGACGAAACATTAGGCTCAAAACCTTCTTTTACATAATCGTTGAGTGTAACCTGAAAGTAGTAGTGTATTCCTTTTTCGTCAAGCTCATGAAGGTATGGGAGAATCGGCTTTGGGTTTTTTGTCCAGAAAATCACCACCTTGCAGTTTTTGAACGAAATATACATTTTCTGCTGGTTGAACGGATTATACCAAGCACAATACCCTTTAGCCAAGCGGTTGAAGAACCACTTGGCATAAAAGGCAGGAATATCGGTTGAACGACTTGCAGAGACAATGACAGGAGCTGTAGCTTCTACTTGTTCACCTGTATCGTTCGTGATAATAATTTTACCTATTGGCATAACGATTAAATAAATCTTGCATTAACTGCTCAAAGTACTGTTTATTCTCATAAGTTCCCTCTACGATAGGAGGATAACCACCTTTATCATAAAAACACCAATGCTTAAAATGATCAATGGTTGATCTATTATCTGTAGGGTTATCCAATGGATTAGAACAGTATTTACCACCAGGAGCATAACCTTTTTGAAATGTTATTACCTTTCTGGAAAGCGTTTCTCGCATTTTTATAGGTAGGTAGTTTCTTGAAAGGATAAAATAGTTAACATTTGCATCCTCTACAAATTTAGATGATGTTGGATGTATTGGTTTCAGGTTTCGCTTTTCAACACCACCCTGCGAAATAACTTTATTTCCTTGTGGTTGTGGATGCGAAGTCGTATTTAAACTTTTAATACTTGAAATTAGTTTCTCAATCTTCTTATACGCAGCATCAGTTGGTTTCAAGAAGTTGTCAAGGATGCTCAAGAACGCTTCTGGATCTTGCCTTTTACTCTCAAGTTCTATAGCTTTATCAATATTTTCTTTTTGGGTCTTTAAGCCTTCCTTACCTACAATCGAATAAATTTTACTACGGAATTGTTCTGGTGTATAAGAGCCCTCATCTCCTGCAAAATTAACAGCATCAAGAGCTTTGTACGCTTTAGTTGTAGTAATACGTGAGAAACTACTAAAAATATACATAAAAGCTTTAGGACTTTGAACTATATTTTCAAGTTCAACAGCCTTATTTATTGCCTCAACAACTTTCTGCTGTTTTACAACTTTTGACTCTACATTATTTAGATTCTCAATAATCTTAGATCCCAACTGACTTTCTACAATAACTGAAGTATTATTGCTCGCTTTTGGTAAGACTGCATCCTTTATTTCTACTCCATTAAGCATTCGCCAAACATTACTTGCAAATGATTGATAATAATCCTTATTGCCATTAATCAATACAGACGTAAATGTCTTTGGCAGAGACGTAAAACCTCTTGTGGCACCATAGATGCCATAAGCTAACTTATAATTACAGAATCCTACTTGTACAAGGTACTCTACCAAGCGATCAATGTTATCGCCTTTCTGACAGAATGCAGCAAACGATGAAAGTACATCATTTTCAATAGCGAATAAGTCAAAGGCGGAGTTCTCCTGAAAATGATTAAGTAATGCTCCAACATAAGCAGATGCAGGATTTGAGTCCCATTTATCTCCAAGCATGTTCCTTAGAATCATACCTCCATTATATGCCTGTGCCAAAGGTTCTTCTACGCCATTTTCTTCCATTACAGATTTGTACTCTGCCATAAACTGGGAGCAAATAAGGTTCTTATAGAAAGAACTTTGGTAAGATGTGTCCAAAATATGCAAAGACAGATTATCATCAACATTCAGCAATTCCTCAATGGCATACTTTTCACGTTGAGCATTATCTTTTGCTTCCAATTTACGAATGGCGCTATTCATATTGTCTGTGACACGAGAAAACGTCTCTGGGGAAACATACTCTAAACAACTCCACAATTCGTTTGCATCATAGACTCTACGAAGAGGAAGTTTGTTACAGAATGCGTCATAAACACCCCAGTAGTGCAAAAGATTCTTGGCATCTTTTGTAGAAAGACCTTGCGGATTGTCAGACAATTTTAACTCTAATAAATTTTTGTTCCAAATGGTATCTTCATCTATTGAAGAATAGATTTCATTAAACACTCTGATTCCATTCAAGATAGCATCGTCTTGTGCCTGAGTGGGTCTTTTATCAGGAGAATTTACAACAGCAGAAAGCGTGTTACGAAGTTTTCTTGATAAAGCTTTCAATTTGCCAACCTCGTTGCTGACCGAGCTATTAGCACCTATTAGATAACAATAAATGAAACCTTTAATTCTGTCTAGCAGAACGTCTCTACTAACATCTATAGGTTCATTCTTGATCTTGAAATTTACATATAAAGGATTCCATAAGAAATCATCTTTTTCAGATTGAGTAAATAAATCTTTGGCAACGCCAAAAAATGTTTTTTTCTCTTTGGGTTTAACACCTATGTTAGGAGCATAAAGCTTATAGAACTTATTCTCCAGACTTTGTTCTGCCTTTGACAATACACCCTGACGCTCCTGATAACTATTAAAATAGATACGACAATGAAAAGGGTTAAGGTTGATGGTATGATAGCAGAGATAGGCCTCTACTCCGTCATGTTCCTTAGCCTTCTCAAAGAATCCATCTTTATAGTCATCAGTTTCTATCTCAATAACCATAGGATAGTTCTCAAGGTCATTTTCTTCAATCTCGAACCTTGGATATTTACTGTACAATATTATTACTTGGTCTTTGTCGTTCGCGCAGACAGGATAGAAGCGTTTGTTACCAAAGCCGCGTCTTGCGTAAAATCCTAAGGGCGAAATTGACTCTGAAGACAATATGTTATTGAAATTCAGAGTACAGGTTGGTATGTATAATTTCATAATTATCCTCGTTTTTTAGGAGTTGACAAACCTCATAGTGTTAATTTGGGACCGCTCGTAAGACTCGTATCATAAAGCGAAGTAGGTACATCATCAAAAAGACTGGAAAGATTGCCTGAGTGCATTATATACAAAGCACGATAGGTTCTTGTTACGGCCACATATAGTGGATTTCGGTTTGCATCGTCTTCAACAGTACATTCAGGAATGAAAACATGTTCAAATTGAAGTCCTTTAGAACTATGGTAGGTCATCATCTTTGGATTGTCTGAAGAAAAATCTAGATCCATAAACTGTCCATACTTAGCTTCAACGTTAAGACCATGATTCTTGAAATATTCATATGCACGCTCTACTTCATCATTGTGTCTAAATAGGATGCCGACATCCTCCATGTTTTTGTTTTGAATAAGCGAAATGATGGCATCATACTGTTCAGTAATGTTATTGTACTTGATAATCTTTGGCTTTTCAACACCCTCTTCAGTACAACGCTCTTCAAGTTCGTCACTTTCGGAATTTAGATACTGTGCAAGACGGGCTATCTTTTTGGGTAATCGATGATTGAACACAAGCTGTTCGACAGGGAACTTAGTAAAATACTGTATATCCTCCATTGAAACAGTTTGCTTATCTTTAATAAAAGTATAAAGTTGTTGAGCCGAATCACCATACAACAATAATGCTTTTTTTGCCTTAGAACGGAATAGTTCTATATCCTCTTTGGAAAAATCTTGTGCTTCATCCACAATAATATAATCAGCACTTGGACATCCAGCTCTATTCTGCCAATGCCAATGATAATCAACATTTCGTTGTGGAATACCTACCTGTGAAATGCCATCAGCCATATATTGCATTAGTGCTTTAGTGAACACAATGTAAAGATAGGTACCCTTATGCTCATCTTGTATTTGTTTTGCCTTCCACAAGGCAAGAATGGACTTTCCGCTACCAGCACACCCTTTAACAATGTAGGAGTTATCTGTTTTCTTGTTAATCACCTTTACCTGGTAATCATCAAGTTCGGAATCTTTAACGTAAAAACTTCTCTTAGCCATGATTAGATTTATAGATTTATGTTAAAACTATCAATTATTATTTTATTGTTTTTAGATCGACTGCAAATTGCCAAATCATCATTTTGCTTGTATTTGGTGGGGTGTATGACGTGGATAAGGTTTGCTGTTTCCATCCCTTGCATGATAGCTGTCTTAAGCGGTTTCTTACACAGCACTCGATAACACACCCTGCTTTCGTCATTTGATTTGTGAGAATGACTTACGCTGAATGTTTGCTGCATAAAGCAAAAGTCTCTACATCCATCATGACAAGCACACGACAACGGTAGAAGCGTCTCAATGGTTCTGCTTTTACAAACATAGTCATTTATTGTATTATTCATCAATTGAGGATAGAAGTATCCTGAATGTTCGTCTTTAGTTGTTACATCAAGCATTATAAGCAAACCATTTTCATGAAGAAAAGCCGTAAGTTTCTTTGCCATTATTGCGTATGCATTTATTGGTAGGACTTCTTTAGAAATTAACTCACAAACCATCTTGTCACAGAGGATAAAATGATAATCGTTCTTTCCGAATGCAAGTTTTTCCACGTCTTCAATAGAGCCTAATGTTTGGCTAAATGTAGTTAGTTCGACTTGTATATTTTTATTAGGGTTACACTCTACTAAATCCTTGAGTATGGCTAAAGCACCATCATTGCCATCTATTGCTGTGATGCTTATCTTTGTATGAGGTAAATGTCTTCCAATTGCTGTAATCAAGCCAAGAATTTCCCCACCCGTACCGCAACCGTAATCCAATACACTAATCTCATCTTGTTCCAACGTTTTCTTCAGGCATTTATTCTGCAAAAGATTATCAGCAATACAAAACATTTCTGCATAACTGCGAGGAAAGTAAGTACCAAGATAGACTTTAAGTTCTTCTTCGTTGAGATCAAGATTATACTCATAACGCTCATGCTCTGGAGCATAAATAGCTTGATGGTCATTGAAAATCTTTTTGTCAAGCCAATGTGGCAGAATCGTCTTTGACTTTCGGAAACAAACGTTCGAATTAGTATTTGATAGTTCTTTTGATTGATGTTCTTCGACAACGCCAGATGAATTGTCACTTTCGGTTGCAATTCTCTCGCCTTCTTCCCAAAAGATTGTAGAAGGTGAAATGGCTTTAACAGCATGATTAATGAACTTTGCGAGTTTTGCACAATGTTCACCGATGCCATCTGCATTTATTGTCACAACATATTCTTGAGTTAACCTTATTCCGTGTGCTGCAAAAGATGAAGATGCCCTTGTGCTGTCAAGCACCTTGACTGTAAAATTGTCGAGCTTGAGCGATAATTTTACTATCCTTTTCACAAAATTCGAAAGTGCAATACTATTTTCGTCCTCGACAACAAAAGAATCAAAGTTTAACATTACCTCTTTTTTCTTTTGTTTTTTCTCTTCAGTGTGGGGCTCGTACTTCTTTATATCTTCGATCAACTCTATTTTCTCAATTGGCTCTGCTGGTTTATCATAAGTAGCATTGCTGAATTCCGTCAGGTAGAAAGGATTTAGGTTGAGAGTTTCCGCAAGTTTAACGATTCCGAGTGGGGCAAGGTCGGTGTGAGGACAAGTGATGTCATCCAACTTTTCAATGAAATGTTCGCTATCAGTAATGTGAAGCCAAGACCTGTTGGTGGCACTTAAATTGTTCTCCAACTCTATTGGTTGATGAAAAATAATAAGGTGTGGCACGTCCTTGATTTGGTTCTTTACAACACCTAAGACTTTAAGTTCTTTCTTTACCGTGGAATGATTTATCCTAGCTTGTTGAAGAACAGTCTTTCTCGAACCTCCCTTAATAATTTTACCATTGCATGTCCATTCTCCATTTTCATTGGCAACAACATTACCTCCATAATTTTTGAATTCTATAGAAATAATAGCGTCCTTCTTTATAAAGAGGGCATCTAACTCACATCCAATATTATAGTTGCCTGCGAACACACAGAATTCATTCGAATCCTCATAGTGAGTTTTGAGTTGCTCACAGAGAAACCGAAACTGCTCACGTTCTGCTGTTGTGTCAAAGTTTCCGACTCTGAATGTTAAAAGTCCTCCCATTACAAAATATCAATGCTATTTATGTAAACTAAATGATCTTTATTTCTGTACTGACTTTTTCGATTAAGAATTGTCAGTTTTTGACTACAAAAGTACAACGGCTATCTATAAAAAGCAAATCAAAGTATAATAACTGATATTCAGATTGTTATTCATCATGTCGGTATTGAAATATCGAGAGAATGTGAATCATTCTGCATAAATAACCGAGAGTTGCGTTTCCAAATCATTACCTCGTTTTGGGATGCCTTAGGTTACATACAACGGTTATTTACAGTCTATTACGTTTATATTCATCTTGTCGGACGACTCTGCCGAAATTATTTTTGTCCAACTTAAAAAAGCAGAGTTTATGCGCAGTACTTTCAAGGTCTTGTTCTACCTCAAACGAACAAAGAACACCCCGCGTGCAGTCTATCCGATTATGGGCCGCATCACGGTCAACGGCACGATTTCCCAGTTCAGTGCCAAGATCAACGTTCCGGAACAACTGTGACCTTAGAGATCGGA
>OHTD01001279.1_pt1 | contig 11383 bp, 10 predicted proteins | sample 1578871 | NCBI WGS metagenome assembly OHTD01 (sample SAMEA3879574, study PRJEB24766) | human gut metagenome | biome: human-associated habitat; feature: feces | place: USA | collected 1985/1987 | reverse complement strand
AGGGCTACAACACCGTGCTTCGTGGCAACGGCGCCAACCTGAGCCAGGGCCAGCGGCAGCTGCTGAGCATTGCCCGTGCCGCTGTGGCCGATCCTCCGGTCATGATCCTAGACGAGGCCACCTCTTCCATCGATACCCGTACCGAGGCCATTGTCCAGCGAGGCATGGATGCCCTGATGTCCGGCCGGACGGTGTTCGTCATCGCCCACCGCCTCTCCACGGTCCAGAACTCCAATGCTATCATGGTTCTCGAGCATGGCCGTATCATTGAGCGCGGTAGCCACGAAGAGCTGATCGCCCTGAAGGGTAAGTACTATCAGCTGTATACCGGCGCCTTCGAGCTGGAATAGTCCTAAGATGTAGCAGCAAAAAACCCATACTGACAGAAAAGGGTGCTGATGAAAAACCAGCACCCTTTTTCTGGCTTAAACGCCACAGGAAATTCTACGGAGTTTTTTATTTTCCATTAAGTATAAAATATATAGAAATGGGTTGGAAATTAAAATAAAGTAGAGGAAGATTCGCAAAACAAAAAGAGACATGGTTTACAGAACACTGGTAAAATGAAGTCGCGACACACCATTCAAAAACTATGTCGGAAAAGATGGTACAACGAAACGAGGAAGTAATCAAGGGGCAGCTTAAGGAACTGGTGTGAGGCAGAGTAGAGGAGACCCTTAACGAGCTGCTGGAGCAGGAAGCAGAGAAATTGGCCCAGGCGGCCCGCGCCAAGGAGAAAGAACATCCGGGGTGTCGGCTATGTCCTGCTGACAAGCTGCCATGGAAAAAAATGATTGGGAGCGCCAACGCCAAGCTACATATTAAAGAAGTTTTTTCATAATGATGGTTGTTCCAGCTTCTTTTCCTACGCGCTTATTAGATTTGATATAAAAATACCAAAGGGCATTCACCACACTGCCCCCTTTATATACCGTTCTATATATAAGAGGCGGCAGCGCCAGAAAATCTGTCATGATAGTTATTAAATAAGTTAATGACGTTTTTTGTAAGGTGTTTTCTACTTCATCCGCATCAGCCTTGTGAACTTATTCACCACGATCACCGCCACGATTATGGCAATGGCCGCGAAGGCCACCAATACGCTGATCCACCATTGGCTGGCGGCCCGCTTGGCTTCCGCCTCCGCTTCCTTTTCCGCCTCGGTCTTTTCCCCCTCGATCACCGGCTGCTGGATCTCGGTGGAGACCTGGGTCTCCTCCGCGTGGTCGACCCCCTGGTCGTCCTGGTACGTGACCGTGTAGGTGCCGGTGGTGGGGCCGTAGCTTTCCGTATAGCCCTCGGTCATGGATAACATCCCTATGAATACCTTCATTTCCCCATAGCCCGCTTCCCCCGGGGGGATGTCCCCCAGGAATACGCTGCTGGTGGGGAATAGCCCGGCCCCGCTTAGGGTTACCGTCACGTTCCTAAGGGTGCTTTTTCCCAGGTTGAATACGTTGGCCGGCAGGGATACCGTTTCCCCGGCGGCAATCTCCTTGGGCAGGCTCACCGGGTCATAGCCCATACTGGCCGGCTGGGTCACCTGAATGAGGAAGGTTCGGGTATTGGTATAAACGCCCCCATATAGATCCACATAGTCCAGGGTGATGTAAAAGGGCTGCTGCCCGGCCAGCACGTCCTTGGTGGTCTTCATCCGGAAGGTCACCTCCGCGCTGTCCTCGCTGGCGATGTTCTCTAGGTGCAGGGCGTTGTTGGTCTCCGCCGGTACGATCCCCGCCGCCTCGCTGCCGTAGCTCAGCCGCACCGACCGAGCCCGGATCGCCCCGAGATTCTCTATGGTAACGGCAACGGAGAATTCCTCCTCGCCGCCCACCGTCTCCGGCTCCACCTTGCAGGCGGAAATGAACAGCTCCGGCTTTTCCACCTCCTGCCGGGGGGCTTCATTGGGATCGGGCGGGGTCTTGCCGTCGGTTATGGTCACATATACGGAGAAGGTCTGGCTGGCCTGCTTGCCCGTCACGTCCAGATAGTCCGCCCGCAGCTCCACCGGATAGGTTCCGTTATACCGCTCCATCAGAAGGGGGATCTCCAGGCCAAAGACGTATTTCCCATACCCTGTGACGGTCTGGCTGTAATTCCCGTAAACAAAGGGGCTGTTCTGCAATTCCCCCAGATCGGCCGTGACGGTCACCCGGTTATCGTAGGTCTGGCCCAATAGGGGCAGCACGATGTATACCCGGCCGTTGAGGATGGTGGGCACATACCCCTCAGCATAGGTGAGGGCCATGCCGGGATACAGGGTATGGCTGTCGACGGTCAGCTGGCCCGCCACCGGCGGAGGCGTGGGGGTGGGGACCGCCCAGTTGGGATCCTGGCCGTCGGAAATGGTCACCTGGACGGTGAAGGACTGGGTATAGGCCGCGCCGCCGGCGTCCGTATAGGCGCAGCGGAATTCCACCGGGTAAACGCCGTTCTTCCGGTCCGCCTTCAGGGGCAGCTTCAAGGTCACCGGGAAGACCCCCGGGAAGACCCCCTTATCCGGGACCCAGCTTACGTTGAATTCGTAATTCCCATAGGCAAAGGGGCTGTCCGCTCCGGCGTCGAATACCGGGGTGACCCGCAAAGGCGAAAGGCCCGCCTGGCCGGTGGTAAGGGGCAGGACGATATGGGCGGTGTTGTTGCTTACCGTGGGCACATAGCCGTTGCCGTAGGTCTGGCCCTCGATGTCGTAGTCCGTATCAATATACAGGGCGCTGCCCTCCGCCGCCAGGGCAACATGGGCGAAGCCCAGCAGCAAGGTTAGAAACACAACAAACCCGACGATCCTTTTCTTCATCCTTCATACCCCCTTATGGCAGTCATGACCCCGGCGTCCATTTCGCATACCGTGTCGCACAGGGCGTCGATATCCCCCTGGTTGTGGCTGGCCAGCAGGATGGTCTTGCCCGCCGCCTGTAGGCCCTTGATCAGCTCCCGCATCTCTTTTACCCCGTGCTTGTCCAGGCCGTTCAAGGGCTCGTCCAGGATCAGCAAAGAGGGGTCTTCCATAATCGCCTGGGCAATGCCAAGACGCTGCCGCATACCCAGGCTGTATTTTCCCACGGGCTTTTTCAGCATCGGATCAAGCCCGACGCGGCGTATGGCGTCGGCTATTTCCGAAAGCCCTATTTTTTTGTTCAGGGCCGCCAATATCTCCAGGTTCTTCATCCCGCTATACTGGGGCAAGAACCCCGGCGTCTCAATGATCAGCCCCAGATCCGGAGGAAAGTCCACATCCTTGCCGACCTGCTGGCCGTTGACAAACACCGTCCCTTCGGTGGGGAGGAGGAACCCGCAGATGCACTTCATGAGCACGGTTTTGCCGCTGCCGTTGTTGCCCACGATGCCGTGAATCTTCCCCCGTTCAAAGTCCCGGGTCACACCGTGGAGCACCCGCTCCGGCCCAAAGTCCTTGGATAGGTTTTTCACTGAAATTGCAACATCCATCTATCCGTTCTCCGTTCCGCTGAATACAAAATTATAGTTTCGCACCCCTCTGAGGGACAGGTAAAAGCACAAGGCGATGAGCAGCAGGAAGATACCGTAGGTCTGCCACAGCCTTGGCAGCAGATCGTAGCCGAAGTTGTGCATATGGTAGGTGGCGTGGTTCAAGGGGGACAGCCAGCCCACGGCCACATTGGCCTTATACATCAGCTCATCCGGCAGCTGGAAGATGGCCTTGATGGTTTGGGGGTTGAGCAAGAACCCATACAGGGAAAACCCCACCGCCCCGGCCACGCCGCCCAGCTGGCCCTTATGGAGGTTGCAGGTCAGCATGACAAAGGAGAGCAGCAGGGCGTACAGGAGCATGAGCAGGAAGATGGCGGCCATGCACTGATAGGGCCGGCTCATCTCCAGGGTTTTGACCAGGGCGGGCAGGGCCACGGCCTGGCCTGCCCCGGAATAGCCCAAGATGGCCGCAGTCTCGGACCACATGTTCCCCACGAAGGACTGACGCATACACACAAGGGCGGTGGAAACCAGCACGACCAACAGATAGAGGAAGGTGGACAGGGCCACATAGATGGCTTGGCCCAGGAGCCAGGTAGCCCGGTCCATGCGGCACAGGAAGAAGGGGGCGCCGGGGGAGAGGCCGGGCATGTCCGCAAAGAGCAGCAGGAGCAGGAGGCTGGATAGCAGGATGGAATTGCTGTCCCCAAAAATCCAGACGAAGGCCTCCACGATCTGCATGGTGGTTTCGTATTCCTGGGCGAACTTCACGGCCTTATCCGAAAGGAGGAAGCACAGCACAAAGGCCAGGGCAAAGGTGAGATAGATGCGGGGGTTGCGGCCCCAGCCGCGAAAATGGTTTTGGGCCACCATCCAGGCCTGGCGGAATCGTTTCATATCTGACGCAGCCTCCTTTTCGCCGCCCAGGCAAAGAGCAGGGCCATGAGGGCGCTCAATTCCAGCAGCAGCACCGCCACCCCGATCCGGCCAAACACCCAGCGGTCCGAGGGCTCTAACCATTCCCGGGGATAGAGGACATACAGCTTATCGAAGTAGCGTTCATATAGGATCACCAGCAGGTAAAAGAGGACAAAGGGGGAGGCATATGCCATATACCGGCTGTTGGTGAGGGTGGCGAAGGTGAGGCCCACCAGCGCCCAGAAGGCGCCGGAAGCAAAGAACATAACCAGTGCTTCCAGAAGCTGGCGAAAGTACCCGGGAGGTTCCAGCAGATAATCCCGCATGGCCTCCAGGGGCAGAAGCAGCAGGGCGGCAATGCCATACGCCGTTAGGATGCCCAAGGAAAGGGCCAGGCCCCCGCTTGCGGCGCAAGCCAGAGCCCGGCTCATGATATACCCATCCACCGTGGTACGGGGCAGGTATGCCTTGATGAAGCCGCTTTTCACGTCGTCCAGGAAGGCGGCGGTATAGGGCAGGGCGCAGAGGATGGGCAGGGCCAGGGCCATGCCCTCGCTGGACAGGGCGGACAGAACCAGGGTATGGTGATATCCATATGCCAGCAGCTGCTCCGAGCGGAACGCGCCGAGAACCCCCTCAAACGCCGCCAGCAGCACCACCAGGGCCGCGCCAAGGAAGGCCAGGAAAAATCCCCGGCCTTGGAGGGCTTGCTTCAAGCAGGCTGCTACAGCCCTCATGTGCGCCGCCTACTTTCCCTGGTGTTTCTATTATGGAATCCCGTCATATATCCCACTTTTTCCTTGATGCTATACATGCAGCTTCTATAACCCCACTAGTATGTAGGTGTTAATCGTAGTAATTTCCCAATACCAATCATCCATTAGTCTGTAGCTAATATATCTTCATAATATAATCCTGGGATCCATCAATGCTCCAGTCTCGGCATGCAAAACCATAACCGCCTCGGTTCCACTTCCGTCTTCTTCCGCATATTCCCTATATAGAACATACCATGCGGGAACCAATCGAGATTGTTCTGTGTTGTCCTTAATTCCAGCTATGCAGTATCCCAGTTTTATTTCATCTATACAAATATCAATGGTATCTATATCGGAATACATTTCCCCATCCAAATATGAATAACGATATCTAATCTGCTCTCTGATACGTTTTTGGATATGCTCGAAGGAAAGCATCTCGCATTCTTTTTCTTCTATATACTCTGTCTTGCTGGGGCCGTTCCACGAAAGTCCAATTACTCCATCGCTGCTGACATATATACAAAGAACCTCCTGCGGCCATGGAGCTGCATAATCCGAAGCTGAAGTTGTGGGATATGTTGTGAAATTCGTTCCGATATCAACCGTTGATAATCCGTTGTACGTCTTACCATATGAAACCTCATAGATCGGCATTGTGCTCCCAGTGTTAATCTCTACAATTTGCGCTTTTTTCGTATGAATCCAAGCTATCGCCAGGTATTCCACGCAGAAACGCATTCGCCTCCAGTATGGCTGCTTGCTCGTCAATTCCAATGTCATCAATCCTAAGTACTTTATCCCCCAAGTTCCATCCCTCATATTGAATTATGCCCTGGGGCTTTATGTTTATGGAAGCACCATTCATAATACCGCTGATAATCATTGTCCTTCCCTTAAAAGTGAATTCGCCGACATACTCTTCATTATTTGAAATGGCATTCAAGTTAAGGATACCTTGCTGTTTGGTTTCAGGAGCCGTCTCAAGCCTCGCATATAAGCTTTCAAGAATTGCATTTATATCTGCCAATAATGGACTTCCCTCTTCAACGCCTTCAGCCAGTTGAATCTCGTAGTCCACAATCATTTCCATGATCTCTCGCTTAGTAAGTTCAACATCTTTAATGTATATTTGAGACATATCCTCTACGAAGTTCTCAGCTACTGCTTGTATCATTTCTTTATCAAAACAAACGCGCTGTACTACAACTCCACAACACTGAGAAATGTCCGGCACTGTTATATGAGCATTTGCCGAAATACTGCATGCTTTTGAGTTTTTGATGTCGCTCTCAACCCATGTTTCAGGAATGACCAATTCATCTATCACATATGTAGGTCCTCTGTCCTTTACATTCGTGTTATTTCCAACAACTATATTGCTTTCCGGCGTAGGCTGGCAAGCACATGTGAATATTGCTGCAAAAATAATAAGAGCAATAAACGTTCTCTTTAATATAATCATATCCTCCGTATACCTCAATAAGGGTGTCAAACAACCTGACACCCTTCGTTAATATTGAAATACTGTACGCTATGCGTGAGCACCATAGGGACAACTGCTAGATGAACTTGTGAAGGCATACCCATTTATTTGAGTTATAGCTCCAGATGTAGGCCTAATGCGTAAATAAACTACATGGGCAGGATACGATGCTTTATATGAGCTTGTAGAAAGATAATAGCAGGATCCCGGGACTCGAGTAGCAATTGAAGACAGTGTTGTCCGTTCACTACTTCCCCATCCACTTGCACCTGCTACCCATTGTTCTCTGAAGTTTTGGCTACAATTCGTATTGTGATTTCGAGCATATGAATTTACTACCCCAGCCGAAAAGTCATACATAGAAGATATATTTGAAGCGCTATACCCAAACGCAACGCTAGTAGTGATCAATATGCACACTATACATACGAATGCGGTGATAAACCTTGCCTTTTTCATAGTTTTCCCCCTTCGTTATATTGAGTTACATTCAGTTTTCTGCTATACCATAAACATTCCCTTGCTAATCAGCATCGCTTTATTGCGATGCGAGCCCTCCCGCTCATGAAATGCAGGGGTATTTTTATGTGCAGACAATCATAGGCAGCACCTCTTTTCTTCCTAGTCGACAGGCAGCTTTGCACTTCATTTAGGATCCTACTATATAAACACACCAGCATAAAAAAATCTTTCGCACAAATTAGAAATTTCTCAATTTATTTTTTTAAATTATATGAAAGATTTTTGGTTGCTGATGTGTCATAAATAATAGCGGCTTAGCCGTGAATACATTTAGGGAGGATGCTCACATGAAAAAGCGGTTTCTTTTCCTTGTTTTAGCCCTTATGCTTTGCCTATCCGTCGGTGCAACAGCATTGGCAATGGCGCGGGCGGCTGGTGGACATTGTACAATTAGTAATGTCGGACGCAATGTGTCTTTTTCCGGATATTCTGATTCAGGACAGACAGAAGATCGGATCGGCGTTACGGTAACGCTTTGGGAACAGCAGGGCAGCTCATGGGTTTCGGTTGATAGTAAATCGAAAGAGCTTAGAAATACTGACTATGTAGAGGTAGCGGGCAATAAAATAGTTGATGGTGGGCATTACTATAAAGTTACCGCTCTGCATACATCAACGAAAAACGGCGTATCGTATTCGAGCTCTTCAGAGACGCCTAAGAGATGGATTCCATAAGCTATATGCTAAAATTAAACGGATCGCCTCAACCGGCGATCCGTTTTTATTCTATCTATTTTAAATTCGTTAATCCTTTTACAATATCTTGCAGCTCGTTTAATTCTATGGTCGCACTTCTGATACTTACGTTATAACAATCTCCATATATCTCTGCATATACCGTACCATCCACCATAGTGGACAAATATGCTATGGCATTGATTCCCGATTCCACTGTTGTTATCTCTCCTGTCGTGATATTAGTACTACCCCACGATACTGCGTTATTATAAAGCGTCTGGCTTATTATATATTGGTCACCGTTTTCCCTGCTATATTCGCTTCGTATCACAACCATGTCTTCACAAGGGGTATGCACCGTAAACGACGTCAAAATATCTTCGCCCCCGGGAATGACGATTTCCCGTCCGGTTGCTGCAGCGACTGCCTCCGGGCTTTCCAATTCCGCAGGGAGGCTGGAATAATCCATGGAAGCTGCATCGTCTAAAGCGCTATCGCCCTGGGCCAGCAACAGACCATCCGTCACCCTAACAATAACGCGGTATATGGTTTTTGCAAATGCAACGCCCGCATCCGTCATGGTAAAAAAGCCAACTACAAGCAAAAGGATAACCAGGCCGATGGCGGCTTTGCGCCATAAAGGGGGAAAGCCGCCCTTGCCCAGCCTTGGCGGTTCGGTGGCGGTAGACACAGGGATCCCCAATTCCACGCGTACTTGCTGAATTACAGCCTGTCCATCGAAGATGGCATCGTCGCCTAACAGGCGTTTTGCCTCCCGCCTGGACAATAGGCCCTTAGGCCGGCGGAAGAAGGGATGGGAAGCGGCCAGTCGCCTGGTTTTATACCATAAAATTCCTTCTCGAATTCCGCTCATCAAACAACCCCCTTTCAAAATAAGCTTAGGATTTCAATGTGCCGCAGCATGTCCGGCCCTTCCTTTGCAATCGTGTCCCGCATTCGTTTGAGCCGCAAGGTTAGTGCATTGGGCGTAAGCCCCAGCTTGGCGGCAACGGTCTCCACCGGCACCCCATCCAAATAGTGTTCAACAAACGCTTGCCGCATTTGCGGGCTGTATTTCTGCAGATAGGCTTCAATGCTTGCAACCCATTCTACATAGTCGTATGCGACGCTCGGCCCTGGATGCGGACAGGTTTCGGCCAAAACAACCGGGTCATAAGCCTCCCACCTGGCTTCCTTGCGCAAATAATTCAGCGTCGCCCGGTAGATACACTGGGCAATGAATGCACTCGGATGCCGAAGCTCGGATAGCTCGTCCTTTCTGGTAAGCAGGCCAACCGCCACGCTATGAAGGATGTCCTGCGCTTTGTCCACGTCCTTGATCATCATGACCGCACATAGCAATAAGCTTTTATAATTCCTTTCAAAATACTGGATGATGTCCAAACCGTCCTCCCATGTTGTGCGAAAATAGGTACAACGCGTCTGCATGCATCCTTATATTATAGATGCAGCAAACAGGAAAAATCTTTCGCGTATGTTTATATTTTTTTCTGCGGGATGGGGTCAATTCCCCTTGCATCTATTATGACACGCCAGAGTTGGAAAATCTGTCATAAAAAAATAAAATATTTGCCTTAGAAAAGCAGCGGGACTATAAATCCTGCTGCTTTTTGTCCTTTCGCTCTACATCTTTCTTTACTTCATCCATAAATGTTTCAAAAGGTTTAAAGCCTTGAGATAAGGCCTCTTCAGCTTCCGCTAATGATGCAGCGGTATGGCCATCCAGCGCTTGCAAAAAGTCCAAAAACCATGTTTTCTCAGACATATAACCATCCTCCTAAATATAATTTATTTTTATGCCGTATCCATATATGAAAATTCTGTTGAACAACTCCAAAATGATTAGCTTATAGAGATATTTTAAGGTGCTAAAAGCTAATTTTCAATATTTAATGGGTACGCTAAGCTAATAAAAATAGGAGCTATACTATGAAATGTGAACAAGAACTGGTGACCTTACGGGAATCGATCCGTAATATGCGAAAAAACAAACGGATCACCCAGGAAGAGTTAGCCGAACTGCTGGGCGTTACGCCGACCCATGTGAAGCATATTGAGAGTGGCCATCGGAAGCCGTCAATAGAAGTTCTCTTCAATTTGGCGGAAATATTGAATTTTTCTTTGGACAGTATAGTGTTTCCGAAAAATGAAACCCAATCTCAAAATATACGGAAAATGGTGGATCGAATATTAGATGGGCTGGACGAAGCATCGTTGCAGTTTATTCTGCGCGTATTGGAAGCGATGCGCGAGAAAGAGCGCCAAGATAGGGCATAATACGTGCTGCTTTGGCATCATATTAAAAAGAGACAATAAGAGATAGCACATTCATTCTCTTTCCGGCAAAACAAAAGGGGCTGCCAGTTGACGACAGTGTGAACCTTTTTCTGTAAATAGCTATCAGGTATAGGTCTTCTATGATAAAATCTAAATCATAGGAGGCCTATTATTATGGCGAGAGAAAAGAAACCGGTACATAAGGTCGTTATGACCGAAGGAAAACGCAACATTATTCAGCAGCTCCTTCAGGAGTATGACATTCAGTCCGCGGAAGATATTCAGGAGGCACTAAAAGACCTTCTGGGCGGTACGATCAAAGAAATGATGGAAGCTGAGATGGACGAACACCTTGGTTATCAGAAATCTCAGCGCTCTGACAGAGACGACTACCGCAATGGGTATAAGAGCAAAAGGATTAACAGCAGCTATGGCACAATGGATATTCAGGTTCCTCAGGATCGGAAATCTACGTTTGAGCCACAAGTTGTCCGCAAACGTCAGAAAGATATCTCCTCCATTGACCAAAAAATCATCTCCATGTATGCAAAGGGAATGACGACCAGGCAGATTTCAGAAACCCTGGAGGATATCTATGGTTTTGAAGCCTCAGAAGGCTTCATTTCCGATGTCACAGACAAAATCCTGCCCCAGATTGAAGACTGGCAGAAACGTCCGCTGGCGGAAGTTTATCCGGTGCTTTATATCGATGCAATTCATTATTCTGTCCGGGATAATGGGGTGATCCGGAAGCTGGCAGCTTATGTCATTCTTGGAATCAACATGGACGGTCAAAAAGAGGTTCTGACCATTCAGGTGGGCGAAAATGAGAGCTCAAAGTACTGGCTTTCCGTGTTGAATGAATTGAAAAACCGCGGAGTAAAAGATATCCTGATCATCTGTGCCGATGGGCTGAGTGGAATCAAAGAAGCAATTGCTGCGGCATATCCCAAAACGGAATACCAGCGCTGCATCGTGCATCAGGTAAGAAACACCCTAAAATATGTAGCAGACAAAGACCGTAAGCCATTTGCCAATGATTTAAAGACCATTTACCAGGCACCATCGGAAGAGCAGGCACTGGAAGCTCTGGAGAGGGTAACCGAGAAATGGTCCGTAAAATATCCGAATTCCATGAAAAGCTGGAAGCAGAACTGGGATGCGATCAGCCCAATCTTCAAGTTTTCCACAGAAGTAAGGAAAGTCATTTACACGACAAATGCCATCGAATCGCTAAATTCCACCTATCGGAAGCTGAACCGCCAGAGGAGCGT
>OHTD01001273.1_pt1 | contig 11424 bp, 10 predicted proteins | sample 1578871 | NCBI WGS metagenome assembly OHTD01 (sample SAMEA3879574, study PRJEB24766) | human gut metagenome | biome: human-associated habitat; feature: feces | place: USA | collected 1985/1987 | reverse complement strand
GGCGGTTTTCTGGAGCTAGTGACCTGACTCGAACAGGCGACCTTCTCATTACGAGCGCAGGATAAAACATTTGGTTTTGTCTCGTAACATGCGAAAAGTGCTGGTATTGCAAGCACTTTTTCGTCTCCACGGTTTTGTGTCATCCCGTCTTATGGGGTATCTTTAGGCCATTTTTGAGAAAAAATAACGCCAAATTAACGCCAAGTTTCCGTCAAGTGCTGTTTCCGAAAAAGTTTCCGGTACTGACAGGCTTGACATCCCCAACTTTTAAGGGTAGATTCGAGCTTGATTTTCTCAAGTTCAAAAATCGTCTTAACAAACAGGAATCAGGCATTTCCGGAATGTTGGATATGCCTGGTTTTCGAATTCTTATATTACAAAAGCATTGCCCGCAGTATACGGAATCATAGAAACCATTTATACATACCTTGTGACGATTATGGTTTTTATGTTTTAATTAAGAACGCAAAGAAACATTGACATCCATGTTTTCGTGCTGTATAATAATTCTTACATCCGTAAGAATTGGAGAGATGATATGAAAAACTTGCCGCAGATTTCGGATGCCGAGTTTGAAGTGATGGACATTATTTGGAAGTATGCCCCCATCAGCACCAACGAGATCACGGACCGTTTGGCTAAGACAAAGGATTGGAGTCCGAAAACAATCTACACAATGCTATCCCGCCTGGAAAAGAAGGGCGTGATCGTACACGAAAAGGAAAGCCGTGTTTTTGTCTATACGCCCTGCGTGAAGAAAGATGATTATCTGGCGGCGGAGAGTCGCACACTGGCAGACCGTTTCTTTGACGGAGCCATGAAACAGATGGTCGTCAGTTTCCTGGATCAGAAGGATTTGACCCCTGAAGACCTGGATGAATTGCAGAGTATCCTGGACAAAAAGCGCCGGCAATGAGGCGATTATGATGTTCTTAGAACAATTCTTGATAGGGAACCTGTGGAACGCTTGCCTCATTTGCGTAATGCTTGGCCTGAAATGGCTGCTTCGCAATCGGTTATCCCTACGTTTCCAGTATCACAGCTGGTTTGTCCTGCTTGGTTCTCTTTTTCTGTCATTGCTCCCAAGTGGGATATGGCCTACGTTACGACCCGCGAAATCCGTTGGACAGCAGGCATTTGCGATTTCCAATGCTTCCAGCAATACTGCTGTAACTGCTACGGGAACAGGATGGCTTCAGGATACAACAGAACTGATCGCCAGTCCTGGAAACAGCCATTTTGCTTTTGTCGTTTTGATAATTTGGTTGGCAGGTGTTCTGGTACTGACCGGTGTGTATTGGGGCGGAAACTGGCGGCTTCATACAGTCAAGCAATTTGCAACGGACCCATCCCATCAAATCCGCAAGCGGTTTGACGAGTGCCAACGCAGGCTGGGACTAAAACAAAATATCGAACTGCGGCAGTCCAGATTCATTATCGCTCCGGTCAACTTCGGGTGGCAGAAGCCATTCGTGGTTCTTCCCAAAGACGGCATCGACAGATTATCGAAATCCGAGTTGAATCATGTTCTGCTCCATGAGTTGACACACATCAAACATGGAGATATTATCATCAATTACCTGATCTGCGTTGTCCAGACGCTCTTTTGGTACAATCCGCTGGTATACACGAGGGCACAGCCGGGTGGATGACACCGGCATCCAGTATCAGGTTGGTGATTACACGCTGACCAGAACCATGCCGGAACAGCTCAGAGTTCTTTTCAATCTGGCTGTCTTCTCCGGTCTGCGGAAAGGAGAAATGCTGGCGCTGCAATGGTCTGATATTGACTTTGAGAACAGCACCGTCAGCGTCACCAAAGCCGCAGCAGTAGTGGACGGCAAGCAGGTCTGCAAAGCACCGAAAACGAAAAACTCCCGCCGAGAGGTCAGCATCCCCAGATTCCTGACAGATCGGCTCCACAGCATGATGGTCGAGCAGACCAAAACAAAGGAATCGCTGGGTGCCTACTGGAAGGGCAACAACTGGCTCTTTACCCAGTCTGATGGCTCCATGATGAGCTACTCCACACCCTACGCCACCTTCCAGGATGCCATAGATCGCTACAATGCAAACAAGGAGCCATCCGATCAGCTTCCGCACATTCCGTTCCACGGACTGCGTCATACCTCAGCTACCCTGCTGATCGCTGCGCATCAGGATGTCCGTACCGTGTCCAACCGTTTGGGTCATGCACAGGCTTCCACGACCATGAACATCTACGCCCACGCCCTGAAAGAGAATGATCGCACAGCATCCAACGCCCTTGAAAATATGCTCTGCAAAACCGGAGCATAAATACTCAGGTATAAAACAAAGCAGGTCGGATTTCATGTCCTACCTGCTTTGTTTTATGGTTGAGGCACTGAAACCGGCTTTCCATCATAGAAAATAACGCCAAATCATGGTGCGCGCAGCAACTTTTGGTATCTTCTGAAAAGTTGTGGTTTCATCCAAAATTGTCATGATATTATTGATTCAAAAGAAGACCCAAAAGTTAAGTATTTCCCGAGTTTGCGGAATAATCAATTTTCCCTGCCCTGTTGCGTCTATTTTTCACCAAAAATAAATGACCTCAAAAAAGTTCGGAAAATCCGGTTTTTCAAAATCCCGATTTTTCAAAAATTTGAATCCTTCAAAAAAATAACGCCAAATTAACGCCAAGCCAATTTCAGGGTCTTTCAAACCACCCTAAAAAGTTAGAAAAACCGCCGTTTTCGTGGTGAAAACGGCGGTTTTCTGGAGCTAGTGACCTGACTCGAACAGGCGACCTTCTCATTACGAGTGAGATGCACTACCGACTGTGCTACACTAGCATTTCTTTAGCCAACTCATTATATCCGGAATCTGCGAAATTGTCAACTGCTTTTTCAGGCAAACCACCGATTTCCGCGGCGTAGGTGGGGAACGGCGCTGACAAATCGCCCCGTTTTATGCGACACGACATTGCTTTCCGACAAGAAGGGTGTTATAATGACGCCGTTATGAGGTGAGCGTATGAAAAAACTTCTCAAATATCTGAAGGGCTATGAAAAAGAATGTGTCCTTGGGCCGCTGTTCAAGCTGCTGGAGGCCACGTTTGAGCTGCTGGTGCCGCTGGTTGTGGCCAGTATCGTGGATAAGGGCATCGGCAGCGGCGACCGGGGCTACATTGTGAAAATGTGCGCCGTCATGATCGGACTGGGCGTCGTGGGGCTTGCCAGCTCGGTGACGGCGCAGTATTTTTCCGCTGTGGCGGCGGTGGGCTTTTCCACACGGCTGCGGCATACGGTGCTGGAGCATATTCTGAACTTAAGCTACAGTCAGGTCGATAAGCTGGGCGCATCCACCATGATCACCCGGATGACCTCCGACATCAATCAGGTGCAGAACGGCGTGAACCTGACGCTGCGGCTGCTGCTGCGCTCGCCGATCGTCGAGCGCAGCCATTCGTGGTGTTCGGGGCCATGATCATGGCCTTTACCATCGATTTTCAGGCGGCGTTGGTGTTCGCCGGGGTCATTCCGGTGCTGTGCATCATCGTTTTCGGCATTATGCTGATCACCATGCCCATGTACAGGCGGGTGCAGGCGTCCCTTGACAGCGTGACCTCCGCGTCCCGGCAGAATCTGACGGGCGTTCGGGTGCTGCGGGCTTTCTGCAAGGAGGACGCGGAGGTTACGTCCTTTGAGGAAAAAACGGAGGACATGACCCGCAAGCAGCTGTCCGCAGGACGGATTTCCGCCCTGATGAACCCTGTGACCTACGTGGTCATCAATCTGGCAGTGGTGCTGCTGGTACATGTGGGCGCGCTGAAGGTGGAAAGCGGCGTGCTGACACAGGGACTGGTCATTGCCCTCTACAATTATATGTCCCAGATTCTGGTGGAGCTGATCAAGATGGCAAACCTGATCATCACCATCACCAAGGCCGTCGCCTGCGGGAACCGGGTGGCGTCTGTACTGGATTTGAAACCGGGTCAGGAAAACGGCACCCGCACGGCTGCGGATCTGAAGGGACAGGTGGAATTTCAGGATGTGACCGCCCGGTATGACGGTGCGGGAAACCCCTCTCTGGAGCACATTACCTTCACCGCCCGGCCGGGGCAGACCATCGGCATCATCGGCGGCACCGGTTCCGGCAAGACGACTTTGGTGAACCTAATCCCCAGACTGTATGACGCGGCTGATGGGAAGGTGCTGCTGGACGGCGTGGAGACGGCGGCGTATGACCTGACGTCCCTGCGGCAGGCCATTGGCGTTGTTCCCCAGAAAGCGGTGCTGTTCAAGGGCACTATCCGGCAGAATCTGCTCTGGGGCAACGACAGCGCCACAGACAGTGATCTGTGGGAAGCGCTGACCGTTGCACAGGCGAAAGAAGTGGTCGAGGGCAAGGAAAACGGACTGGACGCACCCGTGGAACAGGGGGGCGTCAACTTCTCCGGCGGTCAGCGCCAGCGTCTCACCATTGCCCGTGCTCTGGTGCGGAAGCCCCGCATCCTGATTCTGGACGACAGCGCGTCCGCACTGGACTATGCTACCGACGCGGGTCTTCGTATGGCCATCCGCAGAATGGATGATCCGCCGACGACCTTCATCGTCTCCCAGAGAGCGGCGTCCGTGCGGTATGCGGACGAAATTCTGGTGCTGGACGACGGCATTCTGGCGGGGAAGGGCACTCACGACGAGCTTCTGGCATCCTGCCCGGTTTATCAGGAGATATACTATTCCCAGTTCCCCAAGGAGGCGGTGCAAAATGGCTAATCAGATGGTGATCCTGCGGAAGGTACTGCGCCGCATCCGGCGCTATTGGGTGGGGCTGGTCGCGTCGCTGCTGCTGGCGACGCTGTACGTGGTCATGAGTTTATATATCCCCATTCTGGTGGGAAATGCCATTGACTGCATTATCGATGCCGGACGGGTGGATTTTACCGCCATGTGGGGCTATCTGCGCAACGTGGCGATTTGCGCCGCCGTGGCGGCGCTGGCGCAGTGGCTCATGAATCAGATCAACAACCACATGACCTACGGCGTTACCCGGGACATCCGGAACGAAGCCTTCCGGCATATTCAGGTGCTGCCCCTTTCCTATCTTGATAAACAGCCCCAGGGCGATGTGGTCAGCCGGGTGACGGCTGACGTGGACACCTTCGCCGACGGACTGCTCATGGGTTTTACCCAGCTGTTTACCGGCGTGATGACCATTCTGGGAACGCTTGTTTTCATGGTCCGCATTCACTGGGGCATTGCGCTGGTGGTGGTCTGCATTACGCCGCTGTCGCTGCTGGTGGCGAATTTCATTGCCACCCGGACGTATTCCATGTTTAAGCTCCAGTCCGTTACCCGGGGCGAGCAGACCGGCCTGATCGATGAGACCATCGGTAACATCAAGGTGGTGCAGGCATTTGGCCATGAAAAGGCGTCCATGGAGCAGTTCGACGAGATCAACGGACGGCTGCAAAAGGCGTCTCTGCGGGCGATTTTCTTCTCGTCTCTGGTGAATCCCAGTACCCGGTTCGTCAACTCCGTGGTGTATGCGGGCGTGGGCCTGAGCGGTGCGCTGATCGCCATTTCCGGCGGCATCACCGTGGGCAACCTCACCAGCTTCCTGAACTACGCCAACCAGTACACCAAGCCCTTTAACGAGATTTCCGGCGTGGTGACGGAGCTGCAGAACGCGCTGGCCTGCGCGGGGCGGGTGTTCGAGCTGATCGAAGCCCCGGCGCGGACGCCGGAGCCGGAGCATCCGGAACGTCCGGAAAAGGTGGAGGGCGCAGTGGAGATCAAGGACCTTCGCTTCTCCTACACGCCGGACAAGCCTCTGATCGGGGATTTCAACCTGTCCGTCAAGCCCGGCCAGCGGGTGGCCATCGTCGGCCCCACGGGCTGCGGAAAGACTACCTTTATCAACCTTCTCATGCGGTTTTACGACCCGGACGGGGGCGAAATCCTTCTGGACGGAGTAAACACCCAGAAAATGAACCGGGGCGAGCTGCGCAGGAGCGTGGGCATGGTGCTTCAGGACACATGGCTGAAAGCAGGGACGATCCGGGAGAACATCGCCATGGGCAAGCCGGAGGCGACTGAGGAAGAAATCATCGTCGCCGCGAAGCAGGCGCACGCCCACAGCTTCATCCTGCGTCTGCCTCAGGGGTATGATACCATTATCGGCGAGTCCGGCGGCAGCCTTTCTCAGGGACAGAAGCAGCTGCTGTGCATCGCCCGGGTGATGCTGTGCCTGCCGCCCATGCTGTTTCTGGACGAGGCGACTTCCTCCATCGATACCCGGACGGAGATCAGGATTCAGAAGGCGTTTGACACCATGATGCGCGGGCGCACCAGCTTTATCGTCGCCCACCGCCTGTCCACCATCCGGGAAGCGGACATGATCCTCGTCATGCGGGACGGTCATATCGTGGAACAGGGCAAGCATGAGGAACTGCTTGCCAAGAACGGCTTCTATGCCAAATTGTATCAGAGCCAGTTTGCACACTGAAAGTTGAAAAAATGTGCCGGAGCTTTCTGCTCCGGCACATTTTTATGTAATTATCAGGCGGCTTTCTGCTTTTTCACAAAGTGAATGATGAGACCCAGAACGAGACCCACAAAGGCGGGGAGAACCCAGCCGAGGCTGATGTCGAAGAAGGGGAGAATCTTCTCGGCAAGGCCGACCACGCCGTCCAGATGAAGGGCGGTTTTCAGATCCTCGGGCAGCGCCTTGGCAAGATCGAACAGGGCAGCCACGCAGGTGAAGGCCGTGACGCTGACGTAGACAGCCCGGTCATGATGGAACAGATTTCCAAACAGCGCCAGCAGAATCAGCGTAATTGCCAGCGGATACAGGAACAGCAGCAGCGGCAGGGAATAGCTGATGATTGCGGACAGACCCAAATAGGAAACTAGGAAAGAAACCACTGTGAATATCACCGCCCATACGCAGTAGGAAAGTCCCTTGGGGAACATGCGGGAAAAGGCGTCGGCGCAGCTGGTGACGAGGCCAATGGCGGTTTTCAGGCAGGCGCAGGTGATGGTGACCGCCAGAACAAGGCTGCCCGCCCGTCCCAGATAGTGGCCGGAGATCTGCGCAAGGGCAATGCCGCCGTTTTCAGAGGTCTCAAACAGACCTCTGGACTGGGTGCCCATGAGAATGGTGGTAACGTAGATCACGATCATGGGGATGCTGGTGAGCAGTCCGGAGGACAGAACGTCCTTTGCCACGTCGGAATCGTCGGTAACGCCCATGGAGCGGATGATGTCGATGACCACGATGCCGAAAGCCAGACCGGCAATGGCGTCCATGGTGTTATAGCCCTCAATGAAGCCCAGAGAAAGCGCCCCGGTCTGATAACCGGCGGCAGGCTCCACGTCGGAAACGGAGGTGGAGGGATTGATCAGCGCCGTCACCACCAGAATGGCGAGGAAGACCAGAAAGATGGGGGTGATGACCTTACCAATCCAGACGGTGATCTCGCCGGGGCGCAGGGACAAAATCAGCACGATGGCGAAGAAAATCGCGGAGAAAATCTTCAGCGCGTCGGACTCGGACGCGCCGGCACTCAGCATGGGCGCAACGCCTACAGTGAAAGAGGTGGTCGCGCATCTGGGGATAGCGAAGCCGGGGCCGATGGTCAGGTAGAGCAGGCAGGAAAAGAAATAACTGTAGCCATTTCCTACCTTTTTGGACAGCTGCTGCAGGCCGTCGGAGTGGGTGTTGCCGATGGCGGCCACGCCCATGATCGGAATACCGACGGCCGTGATGATAAAGCCGATCATGGCGGGAAGGACGTTCCGTCCGGCCAGCTGACCGAGATGAACGGGGAAAATCAGATTGCCGGCGCCGAAGAACATGCCGAACAGCGTTCCGGCCACCAGAATCTTCTGCTTGAAAGTAAGGTGTTTTTTCATTTTTTCTGCCTCCTTCTGTTTGCCGATATTTTATCACCCCTCTTGCATTCTGAGAAGTCCATGTTTATAATAGGGGTATTAGAAAATGTAATAGATATGAAATGGAGTGCGGCATATGGACAGCAAGAAACTGGAAATTCTGATGACGGCGATTGACCTTGGCAGCTTTACCAAAGCGTCGGAGGTGGTGGGCTACACCCAGTCGGGACTGACCCACATGATGGACGCGCTGGAACGGGAGGTGGGCTTTTCCCTGTTGCAGCGCGACCACAACGGCATCCAGCTCAGTCCTCAGGGGCGGCAGCTCATGCCCGCAATCCGGGAATTTTTACAGGCCAATGCCAATCTGGAAAACCAGATCAACGCCATTTCCGAGCAGAAAAAAGAGGTCATCCGCATTGCGGCCTACGCCAGCATCGCCATGCACTGGATGCCGGAGCTGCTTTACCGCTACAAGCGCGTCTGCCCGGAGGTCAGCGTGGATCTCCGGATGGTGGATAACGCGCTGGAGCCCTACGAGCTGCTGGAAAGCGGCCAGACCGACGTGATTTTTGCCAGCCGGCAGAACTACAGCTTCTGCGACTGGACGCCCCTGTACAATGAAAAAATGTATGCGATCCTCCCCAAGGACTACCCCCTCAACGGCCGCACAACCTTCCCGTTGGAGGAATTTTCCGGGCAGGACTTCCTGATGCCCTACGGCAGATTTGACATTGACGTCAACGCGGCCATGGACTCCGTGGGCGTGAAGCTCAACGCCAGCGTTTCCCGGGTGGACGACGAGACGGTTATCCGGATGGTGGGACACGGGCTGGGCGTCACCATGATGACGGAGCTGATGATCCGGGGCAGGACGGACGATGTGCTGTGCGTCCCCGTGGACCCGCCAAGGCTGCGGGAGCTGGGCATGGGCACCAGCCGCAGAATGAAGCTGACAGACGGTATGCAGAGCCTGAAGGACTGTATGCTTCAGTTCATCCATGACAGATCGTGATAGAGCTGCGGGCGGTTTTCCCCACGAGGAAAACCGCCCGCAGCAATAACGCATTCTGACCGATTTCTGCCGCCGCTTCCTGGCATAATTTGTCATACTTGGACAAAATGAAAAAATCCTTAAAAATCACTTGACAAATTGTTTAAGGTGGGCTATTATACAGAAGGTTAGCGAGAGCTAACCAATATTAACGCCTAAGGGTTAGCAATAGCTAATCTGCAGACTCAGAAAAAGAAGGTGTTCTCCATGCCGCTTACGGTTGCGGATACCGGCGAGGAATACGTCATCAAGCGAATCGGCGGAAAGCCGGAAGTCAAACAGCATCTGGAGAATCTGGGCTTCGTCGTCGGCGGGGTGGTGTCGGTCATCAACACGATGAGCGGCAACGTCATCGTCAAGGTGAAGGAGTCCCGGATAGCCATCAGCCAGGAAATGGCGCAGAAAATTATGGTTTAACGAGGAAAAAAGGAGGAATCGGTATGAAAACACTGAAGCAGGCCAAGGTCGGCGAGACCGTTACTGTGGTGAAGCTCCACGGCGAGGGCGCTGTCAAGCGCAGGATCATGGACATGGGCATTACCAAGGGCGTCACCGTTTATGTGCGGAAGGTTGCTCCGCTGGGCGATCCGGTGGAAGTCAACGTCCGCGGCTACGAGCTGTCGATCCGTAAGGCCGACGCCGAAATGATCGAGATCCAGTAAGACCCCAGTAAATCATAGGGACGCAAGCCCTGATTTTGATAAAACGTTAGCGGAAGCTAACAGAAGGAGAGTATCATGGATATCAGAATTGCCCTTGCGGGCAACCCCAACAGCGGCAAAACGACACTGTTCAATGCCCTCACCGGTTCCAACCAGTTCGTGGGCAACTGGCCCGGCGTCACCGTGGAGAAGAAGGAAGGCAAGCTGAAGAAGCATTCCGACGTCACCGTCACTGACCTGCCCGGCATTTATTCTCTGTCTCCGTACACCATGGAGGAAGTGGTCGCCCGGAATTATCTGATCGAGGAACGGCCTGACGCCATCCTGAACATCATCGACGGCACCAATCTGGAGCGGAACCTGTACTTAACCACCCAGCTGACCGAGCTGGGCATCCCTGTGGTCATCGCCATCAACATGATGGATATCGTCCGCAAGAACGGCGACAAGATCAATATTGACGAGCTGTCTCAGGCGTTGGGCTGCAAGGTCGTCGAGATCTCCGCCCTGAAGGGCGACGGCGTTATGGCCGCTGCCGAGGCTGCGATCGACGCCGCGAAGAACGGCAAGACCGAAATTGCTTTGAAAGGTAAAATCCGTACCATTCTGCTGCCCTCCAAACTCTGCCGCAAGCTGCTCAAGTTCGCCGCGCGGCAAAAAACCGCCTCCGGCGCGATCTTTCGCGCCAAAAGCGGCAAGTCCATGTCGAGATATCAAATTTGGTCGAAAATGAAAAAGCTGTGCGCTCGCGCAGGTGTCAACGCAGGGGAAGTTTTCCCGCACAATCTGCGCCACCTGTTCGCGACGGCGTTTTATCGCGCATACAAGGACATCGTCAAGCTGGCGGATGTTCTCGGGCATTCGAGCATCGAAACGACGCGCATTTACCTTGTCACAAGCGTGGCAGAGCACCGGCGACAGCTCGAACGATTGAGGCTCGTGTCATAGGCGCAGCAGAATCTATATTCCGTATATGCAAAGGAAGCGAAACGATCTCATCGCTTCCTTTACTCGTAGCAAAATATAGCACAATCTTCCGACAAAGGCAAGGGAAATTATGATTCCAAATATAAATTATGGAGTTTACAGGGGGAAAACGCACTGTAAGCTTGTGCCGCTGCACCCATTTGAGCGTTCTCGGGCGCAGACAGCTCGATCTCTGCATGCGCTTTAGTTGTGAATATAGTGGTAACTGTATTCGCTTTAGCATTTTTGCGCAACAGAATATAGATTCCGTTCTCAAAATCTCATATTTTGGCAAAACCGCCGAAAGGCGGCGACGCAAAGCCAGATAGGTCTAACGCCTCTCCGAATGGAGAATATGCTATGACAGCCGGTTGCACCCTTACTGATGTATTCGCTTGTCACTGCTCCGTCCGGCTTTGCTGGAACGGAGCTTTTTTCGTGAGGGGGTGGCTGACGATCCGACGAACATTTCGAGCGTTTTGCGCGGAACAGGGAAAGACTGCTTTGCTTGCCCAGTGGGATATTGAGCGAAATTTACCACTCACGCCGGATGATGTGACTTTCGGCAGCCACAAAAGAGTCTGGTGGACCTGCCCAAGCGGCCACTCATGGCAGGCCATGGTTTATACCCGCAGCGAGGGCACAGGCTGTCCCGTCTGCGCCGGGAAAACCAAGCGAACCAAGTAAACCCAGCCCGCGGAGGCGGGCAAAAGATAAAGAAAACTTAGGAGGTAAAAGTGATGAAACAGCGAATTCTTGCAATATTATTGTCACTGACGATGATGTTCACACTGGTTCCGACAGCAATGGCGGAAGGAGAGACGGCGGTTGCCGCGGTTGCCAAGGTTGGCAATGTCGAATATGCGACGCTGGCCGAGGC
>OHTD01001272.1_pt1 | contig 11437 bp, 11 predicted proteins | sample 1578871 | NCBI WGS metagenome assembly OHTD01 (sample SAMEA3879574, study PRJEB24766) | human gut metagenome | biome: human-associated habitat; feature: feces | place: USA | collected 1985/1987 | reverse complement strand
TCCCTACGTGACTTGAGGGAATTTTTATAAAAGGAAGGGCCCAAATGAAAAAAATCCCGACGAAAGCCGGGATATGTCACACACAATAGATATGAATTGTTGCTTATGAATATAAAGGCAGCTTATTCAGCCGCCCCTTCTATTACTTCCTTCAACCGATACAATCTATCAATGGCCGGGTTGTAAAAAGAATCAGGATGGTTCATTTCTTCTTTTTTCATCTAATTTTTTAACAATTATATCTGCAATACTTTTTATTTGCTCACTCTGCTCTTTTTCTGGATCAAATGAAAGATAGCCAATGTTAGCCAACTTGTCGAACTGAGTAGGCTCACATCCTTTAAAAATTATAGGAATCACAGCATGCTCACCGAACCTTTCCTTGAACTTGTCCGATTCAAAATTAGTCCATAGTTTCCGAGGATAATTCCTATCTAGAAAAACAATAATAAACTCAGCATCAGACTTATATATTGGTTCAAAATAATCAGTTAAATCTTCTCCAATAATTTTGTGCTGCTCATTAAAATCATAAAAAACAGAACACTCATGTTCCTCAAATAATAATATAGCCAATTCAGCTACAATACTTCGTACTTCTCCAGCAAAAGATAAAGCAAAATCGTATTTTTTATCAAAATTGATTTTACTAAAGCCTATTCGTTTAACAAAATCTGTCCAGTCCAGATTTTGCAAATAAAACATGAATTTAGGGTCTTCAACAGTTAATACTTTTGAATATTCATCATAATGAATAACGGACTTTATGTTCTCACTGTTATTGATTAGCTTATACAAAAAGCCCTTATCTGCTACTTGAGAAATACTAGCTTTATGAGTAGGATATTTTAAATAAATATCAGCCATTCTAATTGTCCAATCTTTAGACTCAGAAAGCCAATAAAGGAGATGAAAATAAGGTGCCCGACCACTACTTCGTAATCTAGAACCAATTGCAAACTCTCTAGCCTTTACTTCAAAAACTCGAGATAAATCAGTCATTATCTTATCAACAACATAATTTATATCAGTATTTAGCTCCTTTTTATTATCCTGCGTCATTATAACTCTTTCGATAATACAAAGTTCCTTACAGATAAGTTGAGCTATATGAAAACTTCCATTCGACCTTCTTACAATTTGTTCTCTATATTTTATTCTAGCATTAAGAGCCACTTCTCCCTTTTCAATTAGTTCTAATATTTTAGAATCTGGATTCACTTCAAACTTAACAGTTGTAATTCTATTATTTAAATCGGGAGCCAAACTAACCAAACTATCGCCTGCTCTATTGATTCCAATTAAGACAAGTTTTACATCTTCTCTATCTTCATCTGCAATAGTTTTCATTAAGTCTGATAATCTATTCTTATTTTCTATGGATAACAAATGAAAATCATCAATTATGACAGTTCCAATATTCTCATTATTATCCAATATTTTTTCTATTGATAATATATCTTTCTTTTTCCGAGGAGTTAACAATTGGATTGAATCTCCCATACCTAAGTATTCAAGCGCTTTTAAAACACAAGTAGTCTTACCGATACCAGAAGGACCTTCTACAACTAAACATCTACCTTTAGTACTCAAAGTCACAACAATTTTAATATATTCATTGGGTTCGACAAAAGTATATGTTGGAACTCCAGAATCCTTAAATACATCTTGTAAAAAAGCCATGTGATATCTATTTATAATGAAACAACTACAAAGTAATACAAAATTAATTGAATACACAAACAAAAAGAAATGAATAAAATAGTCTTTTTTATATCATCTTACCATTGCCACAAATTATAACTCACTCCGGCACCGACATACCATCCACCCGGGCCATACCCAGCCTGCAAGCCAAATCCCCACCGCTTCTTCTTCGACTTGATGGCGACTGGATGGTATATATCATTCGTCACCGTCTGATACACCGTCTTAGGAAATACCTGTAAACTATCCAGCCGAGGGTCTACATATCCGCTCACCACAGCCCGATACGAGCTGTCTGAATACACTACTTGTCGGCGATGAAGCAAGGTATCACCTATCCGTGTCGTATCATCCGGCACGAAACGCCAGAACACAGCCATCGGCGCAGAGATAAGCATCGTATCTACCCTGACAACCGTCTTTATCTTCGTTTCTACACGAACTTCAGCCGGAGGCTGCTCATGCGGGCGAAGCCAAGCCGCCACACAAGCAACCGCCAGCAGCGCAACCAATATCCAAGGCAACCGTTTCATAACAGTTTCCATCCTTTCTCTACGTCCTCCATCACAGCCGGGATGCCGTTTTCTACCAACGAGATGGCAGCGGCAAAAGCGCACACCGTTGCCTTGTCCTCAATGTCCGGGATATAGGTGTTTGGCACCTCCATTTCACGGCATACTTTGCGGATATAAGCTCCGGTATCGTTTTCCTTATGCGGTGCCCATCGGGTTATAAAATCACTAATGGTTTTCATCCCGTGTTTCCACCGGTAGTTCTGCAACGTGCGCATCAACGCACGGTAGCCCCATTCAATGCTGACGAACTGGAAGAATTCTTTATCTTCCTGTCTCTCTCTCAATCCCTGCCATTTGTCCTTGCTCAGACGGATGTTGCCGGGATTGTTGTTTCTCAATCCTCTTGGTACACTCATTTCTTTTCCTCCTCTTCTAATCTTTAATTAATATCCGTTTTGCGGTTCTCTGTCACCGCACTTCTTTCTCTCACACCGTTTCAGTGCCAATTCCAGTTTCAAGTCAGAATTAGTCTCCTTCAGTGTAAACAGCTCATCCTGTGCCTTACGGAGCCGGTCAGTCTGTTCCACAAACCGCTGTTCCTTCTCCGAAAGCTGCTTCTGCAGGAACTCGTTGTACTCCCGTAATGCCTTGAACTCCTCAACATCCGCATGGGCATCCTCAATACGCGCATTGGTCTTGCGCGACATCCACCACTTAACAAGCTGCTTGATGCCCTCAATGCCACCGAGTGCGGTCACCAACATAATCCAATCATTCATTTCCATTTCTCCCGGTTTAACAATCGATACAAATTATAAGCACCCCCACATAAGCACAAGCAAACGCTGCCATCTCTGCCCAGAACAGCCATTTCCGGTATCTCAACATGATAACAACGGCTATCGGGAAAGCAACCGCAGGCAAGTACCACATACCGGAGAGACAAACCCAAAGAATTGTAGCTAATCCGGCTATTACTGTCCCTGCATAATGTACTTTGCTCTGAAATTCCTCCTTGAACAGCGGGGCTGTCCCGACGAACATCAGCCCACCGCAAGCAAGAAATGCCAAACATTGCAGGTTCTCCGATGAGCATTCAATCCACACCGGCATAAGCAGCATGGCAGGAACAATCATAGCTATCTGGAACAGCCATGCCGGACGATTCCGCTTCTTCAACTGATAGTAGGTATCAGACAAGCTCCAAGGCACTCCGCACACTCTCACCGCATACATTATGTACATAGTGAGCAAAAACAGCGACATAAAATATAAGTAAATCATAAGCCATCAATTTAAAGGTTGAACACTAATTTTTCAGGATAACCAGAAGTGTAATCATATGCTCCGACCTCCTCTTTCGTAGCAAGTCCCATAACCACGGCCAGATGTTCCTGCGTGACATTATAGCATTCCAAGGCATACAGTTCCAGTGCGGCCAGCATCTGCAAGGCAAGAGGAATGGGGATTACATACTTCACGGTATCATACCACAGCACGGTTGTCTCCTTACCCACAGCCTGCTCGATAGTAATTGAGTTCACCAGTCCTACCCGCGTATCCTTGTCAAGCCACATCCGCTTACCACCAAGCGTAAAGGAATTCACGGCATCGGACCCGTCGTAAACAGCAATTTCATTGACCTTCGCGCTCTTCACACCCTCCAAAGTCGGCTCATAGGGAGGGATTAATTCACATTCAAGAATTTCCTTTGCAGACGCTGCCGGATGGGTTTCATAAAATGCTTTTTGTTCCGCATTCAACGGTACCCAGGCTCCATTCAGGTAATCCTCATAGGTTGTACCCACTTCATAGTTTCCGTCCAGTTCAAAATCAAGACGGACAACTTTCTCCTCTGAATAAATATGTATATATTGCATTATTGTTAAAGCCTATTTTTATTCATTATGATAAATCGGTAATTCGCTCTAATACCTGATGTAAGCGGTGCCGTATTTATTTCAGTAAATGAGCCCAGATAATCCGAAGATTTGAACATACGATACGGAGAAGAACTTTCCTGTGCTATCGCATACTTTCCGTCAGACGAAAGCCCCAAAGCAAAGCTATTTCCAATAACGGAATGTTTCAATGCCCAGGTTTTTCCGTAATCAGCGGATATACGTGCACCGGAATAAGAGTACCCCCCCTCTATAACCATATATTTCCCGTCATAGGATATGGCCAATGTACGGGCGGAGAAACTCGAATCGGTAATTTTAGTCCATGTCTTCCCATAATCCCCGGAATAATAGGCATAGTATAACTTTGATGAACTCTCCCTATTGCAGCAACACAACATGTATTTGCCGTCACCGGAAATGGCAATCTTTGTGATAGGTCCCCTGAATATTTCACTGCTAAAAGTTTCTCCATAATCGGAAGATACATATAGTTCATGGACAGTATAATTAGGGGATGATGCATATGCCACTATGTATCTACCAGAATGAGACATTTCTACACCCATGAGATGCACAGTACTGTCTTTTAATCCATTGGAGACCCACCATGTCTTCCCATAATCCCCGGAAAGCATCAAATCATATTTGTTATTGTTATTCTTGCATACAATAGCGACCAGATTCCCCCTGCCGTTGCAGGCTATCGAGTACACGGAATAGCAATTATCAGGCTTGAAAGGTTCTGCCGTCTCCAGAAAATCCGTAGAACGCAATAATCCCACATTTGCCATATAGCATGAGCAATAGATATGTCTACCGTCTCCGGACATGGCTATCCTCGTTTTATCGTTGCTGAAAAAGTATTCGTTTACATTAGTAAGGTCGGAAGGCTGTTTTCTGGTCCATGTCATTCCACAATCCTTGGAAATATCTATTAAGGCTCTACTGTCGGAGAATGCAATCACATACTGACCGTCCTTTATATTATTGCTTCGTCTTTTTAATACACTCATAAACTTTAGTCCCTTGTTTTTACGGATATTGAATAGGCACCAGCGGCATAGCACCAGATACTAATCTCAAAGATATCTCCAGCGGAAACACTGATTGAAGTACCGGACATCGAAGTGAACGCCCCGGTATTGGGTATCGGCTGTGTGAATGCCGCCGATGCGACGCAGCGGATATACAAATCATTACCCACTGACATTCCGGAAGCAAGGCTGATGTTCGTGGCAGAGCCCAAACTTGCAGTGATACTTCTCTTGGAAATTGGCAGGGAGGCCAGTGTCGTGACCGTATTCACACCGGTAACTGTCGGGTCACCGACACCTTGCGGCCCTTGTGGCCCTTGCGCACCAGTCGCCCCTTTAGGTCCAGTAGCTCCGGTAGCACCCGTAGCGCCTTTTGCTCCGGTAGCACCCTTCAGGTTCTTGAAAGCAAAGGAAAAGGTTCTGGCCAATGCGGTACCACCGAGAGAAACGGTCACGGAGGGCGTACCGATGTTGGCGTCAACCGTAGCAGTAGCACCGGTAATACTGGCACTTGCACCTGCTGCACCCGTGGCACCAGTAGCACCGGTAGCGCCTTTTGCACCCGTATCACCTTTGTCTCCTTTATCGCCCTTTGGACCTTGTATTCCTTGTGCACCAGTGGCGCCTTTTGCACCAGCAGGACCGGTAGCACCAGTATCACCTTTTACTCCTTGCGGTCCTGTGGCACCGGTATCACCTTTCATGCCCTGTGGACCTTGTACGCCTTGAGGACCTTGCGCTCCCGTATCCCCCTTCTCTCCTTTATCGCCCTTTGGACCTTGCAATTGTCCTTGACTTTGCCAATCACCGTTATACCAGGCATAATATGTATAAGGCAATGCAGTTCCAACGGAATAGAAACCAGTGATGTTTGACCCGTCAGGTACAGCAGTCTTTAAGGCATCAAGCGTATCGTAACGTCCAAGAAGGGTGAATGTATCTCCCGGCTTGCCTTTCACATAGATATCCGTCTTAACGTATTCTTTAGCGTTCTTATCCCATTGGTATACATAGTGGTCTGCACCGATGTAGGTAGGATGTTCTGCCGTATCAGTAGCATTCGCAGTAGCCGTCTCCGATTCCTGCTTGAGGGCAGCAAATTCAGTGACACGGGTACTTTCAGCATTTACACGGCCACTTTCAGCATTTACGCGTCCGGTTTCGGCTGTTTGGCGGTTAGTTTCCGCACTATTACGTGTATCCTCAGCAGTACTTCGGGCATTCTCAGCAGTAACGCGCTTACCTTCTGCTGTAGCACGACCGGTTTCAGCATTGACACGACCCGTTTCGGCTGTCTGTCGGGTTGACTCTGCGTTGGCCCGCACTGTCTCAGCATTTTTACGTTCCTCCTCGGCGCTGACACGTTTACCTTCGGCAGTAACACGGCCGGTTTCGGCAGTTGCCCGTCCGGTCTCAGACGTCTGTCGGACCGCTTCAGCTTTGCCTCGCTCTGTCTCTGCCGTTTTCCTGAGACCTTCGGCTGTCACACGTTCCTTTTCGGCATTGATACGCGTAGTTTCAGCAGATGCGCGGGTACTTTCAGATGAAGCACGCTTTGTCTCAGCCGTTTCACGGGATTTCTCAGCTTCCTTGCGTGCGTTCTCCACTATGACACGCTCCGCTTCGGCTTTGCGCACTTCCTCAGCAGCTTCCTCAGCGGTGCCTCGACCACCGATTCTTCCATACCGGCAAGACGGAGGGCGGGCAGGCTCACGATATCGGCCAGCGAATCGACAATCTCCACATCGCCCACACCTTGGGAGCCGACAAGAAGGGCTTTCTTCACCTCCTCTACAAGCTGGTTGAACTGATTTGATTCCAATACCATAATTTTCAGAATTGATTTAAGATGGCTGGATGACGTTCAGTTGGTTAATTACCGCACGTTTCACGGCAGCTATGAGCCGCGAGTTCTTCACCACAAGTTCAAGAGCCTTGCAATACTGTTCCGGGATTTCCACCGCATCTTTCGAGTAGTAGATTTCCCGTGCCAGGTCTTCAAAGCCTATATCCAGAAGGATACTTCCGTTGTACATCATTTCATTGCCGACCGTTTCGGCTACGTCGAAGGTCTGCTTGGCGCCTTCGAATGAGGTCTGGGCCTCGATTTTCTTAAAGTTGATTTTCATACTTTCTATTTTAATTATTCTATATACTCATCCATGACAGATACCAATTCCCCAAAACCCGTTTTATCACATGCCATTCACGCCCGTTGATATTCGTCCTGGAAGAGTTCGCGAACGTACCGGAAGGAAAACTGATGGTATTCCCGTTCGGCATTATCCATATCTCATGCCCGTCAGAAGAGGACGGAAGGGATATAGTACAGTTGCCGTAAAAAAGCAGTGTGTGGTCGGTCGCCTTAATGCTGTACCTTGTAACCGAAGAGAGTATCACGTCAGTATTCCGGTATACACCTTGCGTCTTCAGCGGCCCGGCAATTTCCAGAGTCCCGGAGGACGGAGCATACATCTTCCCCACCATCACATCACCACCGAAATAGCTCTCGCCGGAAGATACGTGTATGGCCCTATTGCGCCCCGGAATGGTTGCAGAGATGGTTACCACCCCTTTGACTGTGCCCGCTTCCATAGTCTGGTAGGGCCTTATCAGGATGCTATTGGCTCCTCCGTCCGACGCTATCGCATGCAGATAGTAGCTCTTGCTGAGTTCGAATTGCGTAGTGCTATCTGTAAGGTCGGTCACGAACGCTCTCGAGTTGGTGGATATACCGTTACCATGCAGATACAGATAGTCACCTATCCGGCCGCTGGAGGCGTTTATCTTTCCGTTTACGGTGATGCCGTTCAATATGGCGTTGGCACCGGAAATATTTCCTTTCAACGTAAGATTATTGGCTGTGATATCGTTAAGCGTGGCATTGGCACCGGATATGGTACCTTTCAGGGTAAGGTTGTTCGCGGTGATATCGTTCAAGACAGCATCCCTGCCCGTTATACTCCCTTTCAAGGTAAGATTATTGGCGGTGATATCATTCAGTGTAGCCCCCGCCCCGGTAATGTTGCCCTTCAACGTAAGGTTATTGGCAGTAATGTCGTTCAGGATGGCGTCAATACCTGAGATATTGCCTTTTAATGTCAGATTATTAGCTGTGATGCCGTTCAGCGTAGCATCCGTGCCCGTTATGCTGCCCTTTAGAGTCAGGTTGTTTGCCGTGATGTCGTTCATCGTCACACGCCCGTTTGTATCGACCACGAAACTGCCGTTGATGATGGTCTTTCCCGTAAAGTTTATCCGGTCAGCCTCGATTGTAGCATTGGATATCAGCCTGCCCGCTTCGCCTTCGGTGATGAACGCGCTGATTTGAGCACGCCTGACGATATCACCGTTTGGGTCGACCTTTTCCGCAAACATGGTGGCGATATTGCTCTCCGTCACTAAACCGGCTTTGTCGATATTGGTAATGTTACCTTTGGAATCGAAGGTTATCTTCTGCACGAACTGGTCTATACGGCTGGCCGTCTGGCTGATGGCTGAGGTATGCTGTTCCACGGTACCCTTCAGGCTGTTTGTGGCGGTCACCATACTTTCTATCTTCTCGGCAGTCACATGAAAGCTGCCTGCATGGGCGAACAGCTTGCCGTCCAGGTCAGAGACGGACGCACTGAAGTCTGCACGAAGACCGCGGGCCGATATGTCAATAGCAGACTTATATGCTTCGGTGATTCCAGTCTCAAGGCCTACAAGACCGGACGTGAATTCAGCTTTCAGACCACGGGCGGAGATGTCGATAGCAGAGGTGTATTCTTGCGTTATACGACTCTCAGTATTCGTCAGGTCCTCCGTGAACTTCGCTTCAAGGTTGCGCGCGGTAAGCAGGAATTCACTGTGATACTCTTCAAGCTTGCCTGCCGTGCTTCTGATTTCGTCAAGGTTCGCCTGAATCTTCTTGTCTGTAAGTTCAAAACGCATATTGAATTCCTCGCGCAAGTCAGCAAGAGCATCATCGGTTAGCGTAAGTGCATACAAGTACATGTCACCGGTAAAAGACATGTGGAAATCACCGGTTCCGTTCCACTTACCGGTTATCTCCATCTGTTTGAATTCAGTACTGGGATATAGGTCCTTAGAAAAGGAAATCGGGATGTATTCCTCAAAACCTTCTTTGTTCTCGTTCTTGAAATGGAAGGCAAGAGTGCCGGGGCGCTTCACCAGATACTTGAAAGAGATAGTGAACTGCCGGGGGCGCTTGAGTTCGTCGAAGGTCTCAAAATCCGGATGGCGGTAAAAGTCTGAGTTGACCTGCTCGATATAGCTGTTCTTAAGGCGTAGCACATTCTTTGCGCGTTCGCTTACTATATCGGCGAAAGATTCCTTGTTCGCATAGAAGTTACTGTTGAAGTACAGCAGCCGACCGTCAACTCGGAAGATGCGTATGTTGCTGCTACCGGTCCAGTACTGCATGTCAGCGGCAAAAGACGCATTGTTAAGGTAATTGTTCAGGGCATTGATTTCATCACGCACGGATGAGATTTCAGACTTGATAAGTCCTTCAATGACAGTGAACATTGTCAGGATGTCCTCACCGGCCATCGTAAGGAATCGCCCTTTGATTTCTACGCCACCTTCCGGTGTGTACTTGATGTAAGTGCTCTCATCACGGGCGCCGATATAGGAAGTACCGTACACTTTCATGTAGGCATGCCCGGTGGATTTGTCAACACCGAAGGAGATTACATCTTTCCCCGTTAGGTTGAAGTCGTCAATGCCGGTGTAGAAAGTTATAGACGGGGATGTCTCGTTGGTAGACGATAGCACGATTGCGCTTTGAAGGTCTACATCTGTACGGTGGCCCAATCCTATAATATCGTCACCTGCTTGGGGAACATCGCTGTCCTCACCGCAAATGGTCTTGGACAAGTCGATGTAGTCACGTCCCACGGCCACGACCTCACGCCAATAGTAGCGGTTGGAGGCATTAAGAGTGGTTCCTTCGACGATGTTGCACTCCTTTGCCTGCGCCAGCGAGCCTACACTGAACTCGTTGGCTATCGCCTCACCGTCCTGCTCGGCAAGGAAACTGCAGCGGTAGACGTCTTCCAGTTCCTCCACGCGGATGCACTTCATACCGGCATGGGTGATTATTTGTTCACCGCCTACATGGGTAGCTCTCTTGACTTGCAATTCATCAAAGACGGCCTTTATCTTCACATATAGACGGTCAACGACAGCCTGCGAGGTGCCGTCCTTGCGTACCGTGATACCGCTGCCGTTCTTGCCTATCAGCAATCCCTTCAAAAAGTTTATGATTTCTTCCGCTACGTCGCTTGCGTCCTTGCGGAGGAACATTCTCAAGGTACGCAAGGCTGAGAACACATTGAAGTTGCTTGCGGCCGTAGCGTCGTTGGTCTTGATGACATAGATGTTGCTGCCACCGGTACCGGTGAAGGTCTGACCTTTGAAAGTCAACTCCTCGACCTTACCTTCTATGTCGGAAATGCGGGAATAGGCGGTGCTCTCGCCGATAGTGTACTGTGGGGAGTCGTAAGGCAAGTCCAGCTTGATTTCAAAGCCGATGACACGGGACAAGCGCCCGTCCTTGAAGTAGGCGGGGTTGACAAGGTTAATTCTCTGACCGATATCGAAGCTATGATTGATTTGGTCATCATGCACCCAAATGGAGTTGAGGGTAGCGGTATAAGTACCATCGTCAATGCAGGTCTTTGCTACATATTTCTTGGCGGCGGCAAGTAGTTCCTGTTCGGCGGTGGCAACTAAACCCAGTTCGGCTATCTTCTCGGCATTCCAACCACTAAGGACGTATTTATCACCTTCTGCAGGAAGAAGAATTTCATCCGGCAAGGGACGGCCGTAGTCTTCGTTCTGTGCAATCTCCCAAAGCTGAGCGTCCGAGTTGAATGTGCCGTCGTCGTTCTTTTCGGTCAAGCCAAGAGGATTGAAAGCAACTCCGAATTCCATACCATTGAGCTTGCCGGATTCGAACCTGATTTTGAGTTCCTGACCTTCAAGGATGTATTCCTTCGAGAAGTTGATGCCTGAATCCTTGAACCGGTAGAAGGTAGCTTTCGTCTTCGTACCGTCTTCATTATCTACCTCGCTCTCATAAGAGCTTACACCGGTGATTTCGCCCACTCGCTTGGGATAGATATCATCGAATACAACAACGGCTTCAATGGCTTCCAAATCGGTCAAGCCTTCATGGGCATCCACGTATGGAGTGCCTGCCGGAAGCATAAGGCGCTTCTGGACGATACCGTTGACAACAGTACTCTGGTCTACCGGGCGATAGTTG
>OHTD01001271.1_pt1 | contig 11448 bp, 7 predicted proteins | sample 1578871 | NCBI WGS metagenome assembly OHTD01 (sample SAMEA3879574, study PRJEB24766) | human gut metagenome | biome: human-associated habitat; feature: feces | place: USA | collected 1985/1987 | reverse complement strand
GATCGCCACTCCCCCCGAGACCGACTTCGCCGAGGACTGCAAGCTGAGCATGGCCAACTTCCTGGCCCCCATGATCACTCTGATCCTTACCATCTTCGCCGTGGTGTTCTACACTGGCCAGATCTGGGTCAACGGCTTCATTGGCTGCTTCGGCCACGCCAATATCCAGATGGCCATCGCCATGTGCTTCCTCACCGGCTCCATCGCCGCCGGAATCGTGGGCATTAAGTCAAAGCTCATTACCCTGGGCGGTGCCATTGACAAGTGGACGAAGGGTGCGGCCAGCATGATGCAGGTCATTATGATCCTCGTGTGTGCGTGGAGCATCAGCGGTCTGACCAAGTCCATGAATATCGGCCAGTTCCTCACCGGCGTAGTGCAGGATTCTATCCCCGCGGCGCTGATCCCCGCCATCCTGTTCCTGATCGGCGTGGTGGTGTCCTTCGCCACCGGCAGCTCCTGGGGCGTCTGGGCCCTGGGTATGCCCATCGCCCTGCCCATGGCCAACGCAATGGGTATCCCCCTGACTCTGGCTATCGGCGCGGTCGTTTCCGGCGGTCTGTTCGGTGACCACTGCTCCCCCATCTCCGACACCACCATCCAGTCCTCCACCAGCGCCTGCTGCGACCATCTGCAGCACGTAAAGACCCAGCTGCCCTATGCCTTGACGGTTGGTATCTCCTCCCTGATCGGCTTCCTGTTCGCCGGACTGGTGGCTCCCGTGCTGGCTCTGCCCGTGACCCTGGTGTGCATCATTGCCGCCCTGTTGGTCATGAAGAACATCTCCCGTAAACGGGCCGCTGTGGCTGCCTGAGTGATCTCCCTTACCTCCCCTCAAAAAGGAAACCGCCCACCGGGCGGTTTCCTTTTTGCTCTCCGGCCGCAAAAGGACCGTCCAACGTCCGGCTGGCTTTATGTACATCGGAGCCCTTGCTTTTTGGCAAAATGCAGACTATACTAAGGGCGAAAAGCTGAAATGCACCTGTGGAGAGGAGGCAGCATAGATGAGGGAGATGTGTCAGACTTTCGGCATAACAGCGCTCGGCGAGACCGTGGAAAGCTGGACACTGGAAAATGAGTTTCTGACAGCGGAGGTGCTTACCTACGGCGCAACGCTGCGGCGGCTGGTGTTCGGCGGCGTGGATGTGGTGCTGGGCTATGACACCCTGTCGGAATACGAGCGAAACGACGGCTATGTCGGCGCGACAGTGGGCCGGGTGTGCAACCGAATCGGCGGGGCGTCCTTCGAACTGAACGGCAAGACGTACCCACTGGCGAAAAACGACGGAGAGAACCATCTCCACGGCGGCGTGCGGGGATTTGACAAATATATCTGGGCGGCGGAGCCGCTGGCGGACGGCCTGCGGCTGCACCGTCTGTCGCCTGACGGGGAGGAGGGGTATCCCGGAACGTTGGCGGTGTCGGTGACGTATCGGCTGGCCGGCGAGTCGCTTCGGATCGAATACGAGGCGGAAAGCGATGCCGACACCCTGTGCAGCCTGACCAACCACAGCTATTTCAACCTGAACGGCGGCGGTACGGCTATGGCGCATACGCTGGCACTGGCGGCGGAGAGGTATCTGGAGACATCTCCCGGCTGCCTGCCCACGGGGCGGGCGCTGCCGGTGGCGGGGACGCCCTTTGACTTCCGCGCAGCTAAGGCTGTCGGACGTGATATCGGCACCCCGGCGGAGCAGCTGCGGCTGGTGAACGGCTATGACCACCATTTCTGCGTGGACGGGGCCGGTCTGCGCCGTGCGGCGGTGCTGCGGGGCGACAGCAGCGGCATCGCCATGACGATGGACACCACCTCTCCCGGTGTGCAGCTGTATACGGCCAACTGGCTGTCCCGGCGCGGCGGAAAGAATGGGGCGGTATATGAGCCCCGCTGTGCCGTGTGTCTTGAGCCGCAGTTCCCGCCGGATGCGGTACACCACCCAAACTTTCCACAGCCGCTGCTGCGGCGGGGCGAAGTATACCGGCACTGCACGGTATACTCCTTTTCAAAATAACAACACATCCCCCGTGCAGCGTATCTGCGCGGGGGATGTGTTGTTATTATTGCGCTCAGCCCATGACCACGCGTACCTGCACCTCTGTGCCGGGTGCGGCCGGGGGAAGCACATTCCCGGTGATGGATGTTCCATCCACGGTGATGGAAGCGATTCCCTTTTCTACGTGGTGAGGATTCTCCACAGTGATGCGGTAGACTGCACCGCGGTAGCGGCGCTTGATGGTATAGCCTGCCCATCCCGCGGGAATGCAGGGGGCGACAGCAAGACCGTCCAGCGTGGGCTGCACGCCGAGAATGGCCTGCGAGATGCTGACGAATGTCCAGGCTGCCGTGCCGGTGAGCCAGCTGTTCTTGCCCTCGCCGAAGGTGGGCGCGTCCTTGCCGGCCACCATCTGGCTGTATACATACGGCTCAGTGCGATGGATCTCACTGATGTCCTCAATATAGGCGGGGCAGGTCTTGCGGTAGACCTCGAAGGCGCGTGTGCCGTGCCCCAGCACCGTCTCGGCGCAGGTGATCCACGGGTTGTTGTGGCAGAAGATACCGGCGTTCTCCTTGTATCCCGGAGGATAGCTGGAGATCTCGCCCAGATTCAGCTGATAGCTGGTGTAGGCGGGCTGCAGCAGCACCACGCCGTATTTGGTGTCCAGCCGCTCCTCCACGCTGGCAAGCGCCTGCGCGGCCTGTCCGCTCTCCTTGCCGATGCCGGCCATGACACACATACCCTGCGGCTCAATAAAGATCTGACCCTCGGTGCACTCCTTGCTGCCGACGGGCTTGCCGAAAGCATCGTAGGCACGGCGGAACCATGCGCCGTCCCAACCGGCGGTCAGGGTGGCCTGCTCCACGGCATCAATGTGCTTGCGGGCGGCAGCGGCCTCCTCGGTCAGATTCAGATGGTCGCACAGCTGGGCGTATTCGTGGCCGTACTTGACGAACATACCGGCAATGAAAACGCTTTCGGCCACGGGACCCTCGCTGGGGCCGGTGATCTGGAAGCTCTCACCCGGGTGCTCGGAGAAGCAGTTCAGGTTCAGGCAGTCATTCCAGTCGGCGCGGCCGATCAGCGGCAGACCGTGGGGACCCAGATGGGTGCAGGTAAAGTTGAAGCTGCGGCGCAGGTGCTCCATCAGGGTCTGCGCCTTGGTGGCGTCGTTATCAAAGGGTACCTGTTCTTCCAGAATAGACCAGTCGCCGGTCTCCCGCAGGTAGGCGGCGGTACCGGCAATGAGCCACAGCGGGTCATCGTTGAAGCCGGTGCCGATATCCCGGTTGCCCTTTTTGGTCAGGGGCTGGTACTGGTGGTAGGCGCTGCCGTCGGGGAACTGGGTGGCGGCAATGTCCAGAATGCGCTCCCGCGCGCGGGCGGGGATCAGATGCACAAAGCCGAGCAGATCCTGACAGGAATCGCGGAAGCCCATGCCGCGGCCGGTGCCGCTCTCATAATAGCTGGCAGAGCGGCTCATGTTGAAGGTGACCATGCACTGGTACTGGTTCCAGATGTTTACCATGCGGTCCAGCTTCTCGTCACCGGAGGACACCTGATAGCCGTCCAGCAGCCGGCTCCAATGGTCCCACAGGGCGGCAAGCGCCCGGTCAAAGGCTGCGTCGGAGCTGTAGCGCTCCATCATGGCGTGGGCCTTTTCCTTGTTGATGACGCCGGGAGCGCTCCATTTGGCGTCCTCCGGATTTTCAATGTAGCCCAGGCCCAGCAGCAGGGTTTGGGATGCGCCGGGGGCCAGCGACAGCGTGAACTGCATGGCGCCTACCGGCGCCCAGCCGTGAGCCACGCTGCCGGTGCAGGCACCGTTTTTCACCGCCTGGGGCATGGACGGCGCGCCATACACGCCTATAAAGGCGTCGCGGATGGTGTCAAAGCCCTCGTAAGGGCGGTCTGCCCACAGCACGGCGTAGTGATCCCGGCGCTCGCGGTACTCGGTCTTGTGATAGATGGCGTTGGGCTCCAGCTCCACCTCGCCAATGGAGAAATTGCGCTGAAAATTGGAGCTGTCGTCCATGGCGTCCCACAGGCAGAACTCCGCATAGGGAAACAGCGACACTGTGCGGGGCGCATCACTCTCGTTGGTGACGGTCAGCCGGGTCAGCAGGCAGTTGTCGCCCTTGGGCACCAGCATTTCCTGACGGACGGCTATGCCGTTTTTGGAGCCGCGGAGGATCGTATAGCCCAGTCCGTGGCGGCACTCATACTCGTCCAGCTCCGTCTGCGTGGGCTGCCAGCCGGGGTTCCAGACGGTGTCGCCGTCCTTGACGTATACATGAAAGCCGTCGCTGTCCAGCGGGCAGTTGTTATAGCGGTAGCGGGTCAGACGGCGGAGACGGGCATCCCGGTAGAAGGCGTAACCGCCGGCTGTGTTGGACACCAGCGCAAAAAAGTCCTCGCTGCCCAGGTAATTGATCCACGGCAGCGGTGTGCGGGGTGTCTCGATCACATATTCGCGTTTTGCGTCGTCGAAGTGGCCAAAGCGCATAAAAACGTCTCCTTTCGCTCGCGGCGTGGTGCCGGAGCCGATATTACGAAAACGATTAAGGCATATATGGATATGCGTTCAATAGAGAGAGTAGCGCATTTTTGCGTAAAAAGCAAGCTATTTTTCAGCCAATTTCATAAAAAATGAAAATTATATAGGCGGCAACGTTGTTACGTTTATTTTCGCTGGGAAATTATACAAATTTTCGTAGTTGTAGTCGTGCGAATATACAAAGTTGAGCATTCTAAACAAACATATATTGCTTTTTCTGCCCGAATGGGGTATTGTAAGAAGCGAAAACGATTAAGTTATGCAAACGGAAGGAGGACACCTGTGGTATCCATGAAGGACATCGCACAGCGTTGCGGCGTATCCGTGGCCACGGTCAGCAAGGCACTGAACGGTCAGCAGGATATCGGAGAGGATACTCGCCGACGGATCTGTATCGCCGCGGAGAAGATGGGCTATATGACAAACTCCGCCGCCCGTGCGCTGAAGACCAACCGCACCTATAATTTAGGCGTACTGTTTGTGGACGAGAGGCACAGCGGTCTGGCACATGAGTACTTCTCCGCTGTGCTGGAAAGCTTCAAGGCTGAGGCGGAGGCCCACGGCTACGACATCACCTTCCTCAACCACAACGTGGGTGGAAAGCCCACCACGTATTTGCAGCACTGCCGGTACCGCGGTCTGGACGGCGTGGTCATCGCCTGTGTGGATTTTAACCACCCGCAGGTGCAGGAGCTGGTGGACAGCGGGCTGCCGCTGGTGACCATCGACCACGTGTTCAACAACCGTCTGGCCGTGACCTCCGATAACCTCTGCGGCACGGAGGCGCTGGTGCGCCACGTGTACGAGGCCGGTCACCGGCACATCGCCTTCATCCACGGCGAGGACACTGCCGTTACCCAAAACCGCCTGACCTCATATTACCGGGCGCTGGAGGCGCTGGGGCTGGAGGCGGAGCCGGATTATGTACGCGCAGGGCGCTACCACGATCCGGAGTGCTGCGCCCGCGAGACGGCCGCGCTGCTGGCGCTGCCGCAGCCGCCAACCTGCATTCTGTTTCCCGATGATTTTTCCGCCATCGGCGGCCTGAACACCATCGCCGCCGCAGGACTGCGGGTCCCCGACGACATCTCTGTGGCTGGCTACGACGGTATCTATCTTTCCCAGACCATGAGCCCGCGGCTGACCACGTACCGACAGGATACGGCGGCCCTGGGCCGGACCGCCGCCGCGCGGCTCATCGAGCTGATCGAGAAGCCCCGCACCACCGTCATGGACCGCACCGTCGTTACCGGCGCGCTGCTGCCCGGCGGGACGGTAGCCCGACCCTGCACCGAATAAGGTGATACCTGTGCAGAAGGCACAGTATGTATATCACACACTTTTAAGGAGGAAATGCTATGAAGAAGTTTTTGACTATGCTGCTGGCGCTGGTCATGGCGCTGAGCCTTGTGGCCTGCGGCCAGACCGAGCAGTCTGACGCCGACAAGGACGCCGAGAGTACCAGCACCGACCCGTTCTATATCTGGACGTGGAACACCGACTATCAGAAGATCCTGGACGAGGTGCTGCCCAAGTACCTGAGCGAGGATCAGGTCTCCCGCATCCAGATCGTCAATGTGGGCGACTCCAACATTTATCAGGACAAGATCGATGCGATCCTGGCCGATCCCAGCAACGAGCAGTATCCCGACATCATGCTGCTCGAGGTGGGCTATGTGCAGAAGTACGTCCAGTCCGGCCAGCTGATGAAGGCCGCTGATCTGGGCATTACCGCCGAGGATATGTCCAATATGTACGACTACAACCTGAAGCTGGGCAGCGACGCCAACGGCGACGCCTACGCCCTGTTCTGGCAGGCCACGCCCGGCTGCTGGCAGATCCGCACCGATTTGGCCGAGAAGTACATGGGCACCACCGATCCTGCCGAGCTGCAGGAAAAGCTGAGCACCTGGGATAAGGTCATCGAGGTCTCCAAATCCGTCAATGAGCAGAGTGGCGGTAAGGTGAAGCTGCTCAGCGGCGCGGACGATCTGAAGTATGTATTCTGCAACGGCGCCCGCACCTCCGCGTGGTATGACGCCGATGACAACATCGTTATCGATGACGCCGTCAAGACCTACTTTGAGCTGAGCAAGAAGCTGGACGGCCTGACCTTCGACACCAAGATGTGGAGCACCGACTGGGCCGCGCTGAAGGACGGCGACGGTGAGGAGACGGAAGCCTGCATCGCCTTTACCGGCTGCCCCTGGTACACCTACTGGTGCCTGACCGACACCTGGTCCGACAACTCCGTACTGATCCAGGGTCCCCAGGCCTTCTACTGGGGCGGCACCGGCCTGGCGGCTACCGCCAACTGCTCTGACAAGGAGCTGGCCCGCCAGATCATCTACTACACCACCTGCAACACCGAGTCCATGGTGGCCATCAACACCGCCAACGGCGACTATGTGAACAACAAGGCCGCCATCGATTACATCAAGGAAAACGGCTCCGGTACCACCAGCACCTATAAGACCGCCGACGGTCAGGATATCATCGGCTTCTTCGCTGACAAGTGCGACGGCATCAATGTGCTGGCTGTGGGTGAGGATCAGGTCATCTGCGAGCAGCTGCTGCCCGCCGCTGTGGATGCGTATATCGCCAACGGCGATCTGGATGCTGCGCTCGCTGACTTCGCGGCCTCCATCCACGACAAGTATTCCTACCTGAACGTTAAGTAAGGCGTTTCCCGACAGGCCTCCCTTCCCCGGTGGGGGGAGGGAGGCCTGCGGTCATTTCCCGAAAGGAGGCTCACTATGCGTGCACCGAAACCGAAGCATAAGGGCATCAGCTACAGCAAGTACGGCTATCGGTTCATTCTGCCGTTCTTTCTGGTGTATCTGGTGTTCTCCCTGTGGCCGCTGCTGAGCACGTTTTATTACAGCCTGTTTGAATACACCACCCGTAATCTGGTAGAGACATCTGCCTTCGCGGGGCTGGGGAACTATGGCAAGGTGCTGGGCCTGGTAGAGGGGGAGAAGGCCAATTTCCTCCTGTATCTGGGAAACACGGTCCGGATATGGATCTGCAACTTTGTGCCCCAGATCCTGATGAGCCTGCTGGTGGCCGCGTGGCTGACCGACAACCGCGTACAGCTGAAGGGCAAGGGCGTGTTTAAGGTGCTGACCTATATGCCCAATATCATCACGGCAGCCTCCGTATCCATGGTGTTCTACGCGCTGCTGTGTCAGTACGGCCCGGTGATGACCACGCTGCGGAAGCTGGGGTGGGTGGCGCAGACGGCCAACATCATGTCCGACAAGTGGGCCACCAGCCTGACCATCTCCTTTATCCTGTTCTGGATGTGGTACGGCAACACGTCCCTGATCCTGATCTCGGGTATGATGGGTATCAACAGGTCCCTGTACGAGGCCGCCGATATTGACGGCGCCACCTCCTGGCAGAAATTTATCCGCATCACGCTGCCGCTGCTGAAGCCGGTGCTGCTGTATACGCTGGTCACCTCTGCCATCGGCGGATTGCAGCTGTACGACATTCCCGCCCTGTTCAATACCAACGGCGGCACCATCGGTTATCCAGACGATACCAGCACCACCGTTACCATGTACATCATGCGCCTGCATAGTACAGATACCGGCCGCGCGGCGGCGGTGTCCATCCTGCTGTTTCTGGTGACGGTGGCGGTCTCCATGCTGCTGTTCTCCTTTATGAAGGAACGGCAGCCCCGCAAAAAGCATTTTCAGGCAGGAGGTGATGCACAGTGAAGCACCACGACCCCGCCGCCATCCGGCGCGCCAAGATCATCCGCACCATTGTGATGGTGTTCCTGTGCATCCTCAGCCTGCTGCCCTTCTACCTGATGTTCATCAACGGCACGCGGACCTCCAACGAGGTCAAGTCCGGCATCAGCTTCTGGTTCGGCAGCAATCTGCTGGAAAACCTGCATAACTTCGACCTGAAGCAGCGCGGCCTGGGTGTTACCGCCCTGGGCAGCATGGTCAATTCTCTGCTGGTGACGGTGCCGGCCACCGCGCTGTCGGTCTATTTCTCCGCACTGACGGCCTACGGCATCCATGCCTACGATTTCAAGCTGAAAAAAGCTGCCTGGGGCTTTATCCTGGCGGTGATGATGGTGCCCACGCAGGTGTTCGCCATCGGCTATTATAAGTTTATGATACAGCTGAAGCTGATCGACACCTACTGGCCGCTGATCATCCCGGCCATCACCACGCCGGTGGTGGTGTTCTTCCTGCGGCAGTATCTGCTGGGCGCACTGCCTCTGGAGGTGGTGGAGGCCGCCCGTATCGACGGCTCCGGAGAGTTTCACACCTTCAATACCATCGTCTTGCCTATTATGAAGCCGGCACTGGCGGTACAGGCCATCTTCCAGTTCGTAGCCAACTGGAACAGCCTGTTCCTGCCCAGCCTGATCATCAACTCCACCGGGAAAAAGACACTGACCATGTTCGTGCAGATGCTCATGGGGGAGTCTTTCCGCGCCGATTACGGCGTGATATTCCTGGCGCTGTCCATCACTATCCTGCCGATGTTCATCATGTATTTCCTCCTTTCCCGTTACATCGTGGAGGGCGTGTCGCTGGGAAGCGTCAAGGGATGAGCCGTACCGTATTTCCGCCTTCCAAATGTCCAAATGGATACCTGCAAAAGAGCCGCTTATTCCGGTTTGGGAATAAGCGGCTCTCGGCCTTTTCACGCGCGATGAATTTTCAGCGCGCCCCGGTGTTCTCTGTGCTCATATCCGGATGTCCCCGTCAGCGGCCTGCGCCTGCCGAAGCAGCGGCGTGCAGGCATCCAGAAATTTCCGTACCTGCTGCGGGCACCGCCCGATATACAGCCGCGGCTCCATCAGCTGCTCCAGCTCCGACCGGCTCAGTCCGAAGACCGGATCGCCTGCCAGCCGGTCCAGCAGGTCGCAGGGCAGACCTTCCTTCATGCGCTTTGTTGCTGCCATAGAGTGTCTCCGAATGACCTCGTGTAGCTGCTGCCGGTCGCCGCCCCGCTTCACCGCCTCCATCATCAGGTCCTCCGTGGCCAGGAACGGCAGATACTCCCGCAGCGTGTGTGCCACGATCGCCTCGTTGACGTGCAGACCCGCCGTCACGTTCTGGCACAGCCGCAGTACTGCGTCGATGCACAAAAAGCCCTCCGGCATGGCGATGCGCCGGTTCGCGGAGTCGTCCAGCGTTCGCTCCAGCCACTGGACGGAAGCGGTCATAGGCGCGTTCATGGCGTCGGCTATCATATAGCGGCTGAGAGAGCAGATGCGTTCACACCGCATGGGATTGCGCTTATAGGCCATGGCGGACGAGCCGATCTGATCCGCCTCGAAGGGTTCCTCCAGCTGCCGGTCATGCTGCAGAAGGCGGATATCGTTAGCCATGCGATAGGCGCTCTGGGCGATGCCGCTGAGACAGCCGAGGATGCGGCTGTCCGTCTTCCGGGGATAGGTCTGTCCGCATACCGGGAAGCAGGCGGAAAAGCCGAACTCCGCCGCGATGCGGCGGTTCATCTCGTCGATCTTTGCCTCATCGCCGTCAAACAGGTCCATGAAGCTGGCCTCTGTGCCCGTGGTGCCCCGGCAGCCCAAGAACCGCAGTGCGGACAGTACATGGTCCAGCTCCTCCACGTCAGCGAGAAAGTCCTGCATCCACAGGACAGCGCGTTTGCCCACGGTCACGGGCTGTGCCGGCTGGTAGTGTGTATAGCCCAGGGCGGGCGTGTCGGCATATTTTTTCGCGAAGGCCGCCAGGTTGTTCAATACGGTCAGCACCTGTGCGCGCAGATAGACAAGGCCATCCCGGTACAGGATCAGGTCGGCGTTGTCGGTCACATAGCAGCTGGTGGCCCCCAGATGGAGGATCCCCGCCGCCGACGGCGCCGCCTTGCCGTAGGCGTATATGTGTGCCATCACATCGTGGCGTACCTCTCGCTCCCGTTGGGCGGCTACATCATAGTCGATGTCGGTGATATGCGCCTCCAGCTCGGCGACCTGCGCTTCGGTGATGGGCAGACCTAACTGGCACTGGGCGCGGGCCAGCGCCGTCCACAGCCGCCGCCAGGTCTGATAGCGGCTGTCGTCGGAAAACAGGTGCAGCATATAGTCCGAGGCATAGCGGGATGCCAGCGGGGAGCTGTACATATCGTGAGACATAACGATCCTCCTTGTTTATCGGATGATCAGGCTCTCTCGCTCGGCGCCCACGGAGACATACCCGATATGGCAGCCGATGGCCTGCTCCACATACTCCACATAGTCCCGCGCCGCCTGGGGCATATCCGTCCATGCACGCACGCCGGAGATATCGCAGCCCCAGCCCGGGAGGTATTCCATGACAGGCTTGGCCCTCTCCAGCACGGCAGGGAAGGGGAATTCGTGGGTGATCTCGCCGTCGATCTCATAGGCGGCGCAGACGGGAATCTCGTCCATGTAGCTGAGGATATCCAGCTTGGTCAGCGCGATATTCGTCGCGCCCTGTACCTCCACGCCATAGCGTGTGGCCACCAGGTCAATGGGGCCTACCCGGGGGCGGCCCGTCTTGGCGCCATACTCCGCGCCGGCCTCCCGCAGCTTTTCCGCGTCGGCACCGAACCACTCGCAGGTGAACGGCCCCTCGCCCACGCAGGAGGAATATGCCTTCACCACGCCCACCACTTCGTCGATCTTTGCCGTGGGCAGCCCCGCGCCGATAGGCGCGTAAGCGGCGATGGTGTTGGAGGAGGTGGTGTAGGGATAGATACCGTAGTCCAGGTCGCGCAGCGCGCCCAGCTGTCCCTCGAACAGAATGGCCTTGCCCTCTGCCTGCGCCTGCCGCAGATACCGCCCGGTGTCCGCTACATAGGGCCGGACCTGCGCGGCATACGTCTCCAGCCACGCGGTCATCTCCGCCATGGTATAGCCCTTGGCGCCATAGA
>OHTD01001269.1_pt1 | contig 11459 bp, 6 predicted proteins | sample 1578871 | NCBI WGS metagenome assembly OHTD01 (sample SAMEA3879574, study PRJEB24766) | human gut metagenome | biome: human-associated habitat; feature: feces | place: USA | collected 1985/1987 | reverse complement strand
TCCTGCGTGTTAAAGCCCTTGCCAAGCACGGAAACAAACACTACAGGAAACTCAAGACCCTTGCTCTTGTGTATTGTCATAATGCGCACCACATCGTCATTCTCGCCTGCGGTATCGGCCTCTCCGTAGTCTATCTCGTATTTCTGCTGTATATCTATGTACCTGACAAAGTGAAACAGCCCCTTGTAGCTGGTCTTTTCATAGGCTGCGGCCATCTCAATCAGCATATCTATATTCTGTCTGCGCCGTTTTCCTGCCGGCATGGCCGATGCATACCTGTAAAAGCCTGTCTCATCAAGCATCATGTACAAAAGCTCATGGATTGGCGTATCAGCTACAGCACCTCTTAGTCTCTCAAATACCAAAGCGAAGGCTTTAAGCTTCTCGTCCTCATAGCCATCCTCACCTGCCATGGCGCTAAGTGCAGCCTGTGCAAAGCTTACGCCCTTAAAGGCAGACCTAATCTGTGCCAGCTCCTCATCATCCATGCCCACGATAGGCGAAGCAAGCACTGCTGCCATCGGAATATCCTGCAGCGGATTATCGAGTATGCGAAGCATGGACAGAATCACCTGTATCTCATACGATGAAAAGTAGCCTGTATTCGACTCTACATGCGCCGGAATATCACAGTCCTTTAATACTGCTGCCACTGTATTGCCCCAGGTTGCAACACTTCTCGAAAGTATCACTATATCCCTGTACTGCACGGCTCTTAGCTGCCCTGTCTTTTTATCAGTCACCATGCCGTTTTCCATCAGACTCCTGATACGATTTGCAATCAAAAGCGCCTCTATCTGCACCTTATCTCCATCCTCATCCTCTATAATTTCAGACAGATCCTCATCCTTGTAGTCAACAAGCAAAAGCTCAGGACGCATCGTCTCCTCCGGATAGCTTGCACCGGGATACAGTGCCGCATCGTCATCATACTGCACATTGCCCAAATCTGCTGCCATGATTTTGTAGAATATGTCGTTAGTAAAGTCTAACACCTCATTCCTACTTCTGAAATTTTTATGCAGGTCTATTCTCTGGTGTGCACTGTCATCTGATGTATATGTGTTGTATTTTTCCATAAACAGCTCCGGGCGTGCCATTCGAAACCTGTATATGCTCTGCTTTACATCGCCCACCATAAACATGTTGCCGACTCCCTGGTGCTCTCTTGAAATAGCGGTAAGTATATCCTCCTGCACCTGGTTTGAGTCCTGATACTCGTCAATCATGATTTCCTCAAAATGTTTTGAAAACTCACGCGCTGTCTCTGTGGGCTCCAGTGTCTGTTCATCCACCAGTATGCGAAGCGCAAAGTGCTCTATATCAGAAAAATCAAATACTCTTTTTCTCGTTTTTACAGCCTCCATCGCATCATAAAACTCGAGTGAGAGCCTTATCAGCTCCTTAACAAATGGCCTTTGACGCTCCAGCTGCTCATACATAAGCTCAATTGACATGCCAAAGTATTTCTGCTTTATTCCGTCTACCTTCTTCTTGGTAGCATCGCGCATGCTTTTCACGCGCTCCTTTTTCTTCTCGTCTCCGTCAAATTTCCTGATGACAGCAATTCTGCCAAAGGATATTTTGTTTAAGAACTCCTGCATGCCGACATAGCCTGTCACATCCGTCATTCCATCAAACAATGCTATATCCTCTGAAAGTGTAAGCGCATACTTTTCAAGCCCGGGTGTAGCTGATGCCAGGTCTTTCGCCATTGTAAGCTCCTGAACAGCCTCCTCCAAAAGCACCCTGCTGTAATCCACTATCTCCTTAATGATTTCTGAGTCCTCAAGCTGTTTAGCTGACTTTATATCATAGAGCCTCAGGAGACTGTTCATCCACTTTCTCGGCCATGATGAGCTGCCCGCCTTATAGTAGATATCCTCCACCATCTGCCTGACGGCAGAGTCATTTCTCCCCTTGCTGTAGGTATCTATAAGGTTGATAAATGCCTCGTTGTCTTCTCTTGCATAATTGTCCTCAAATACCTGTGCCAAAGCATCCTTTAGCATAAGCTTAAGCTCTGCCTGGTCACCGATTCTGAAATCAGGATCCAGATTAAGCTGTGCGAAATTATTCTGCACCACAAACAGACAAAACGAATCGATTGTAGTGATGAGCGCATTGTGAACCAGTGTCGACTGCCTCTGCAGGTTCTCATCGTCCGGCTTTTGCTCCTTCAAGCTGTCTATCGCACGGCTGACACGCTCCCTCATCTCAGCAGCTGCAGCCTTGGTAAACGTCACCACAAGCATCCTGTCAATATCCACCGGCGGATTATCCACACATATTCTGTTTACTATACGCTCAACGAGTACAGCTGTCTTTCCTGAGCCCGCTGCCGCCGATACAAGTATATCCCTGTCTCTTAAATCTATAACCTTTTTCTGTTCACTGGTCCATTTAACATCCATATTATGTCTCCCGATTATGGCTTTATATTATTATCTCCATAGCATGCTTTATGCTCTGCCGCTGCAATCTGTGTACGCATTTTATCAAGTACATCTTCCTTATTGTCACCGTTAAAGCTTCTTTCGCTAAAGCCCGGTATCCTTGAATCATACCTGCATATGGCCTGAAAAGCGCAATATGCGCAGCTGTCTATTTTCTTGTTCTTGATAGGATTGACGGCAACATTTCCATCGTATATTTCTCTTCCTATCTCGCGAAGCTTCTCTCGCGCAAACCTTGTTATCACATCAAACTCTTCGGCGTTTGCCACCTTTGAGCCTGCAGCCGGTGTCTGATCCTTTTTTAAGGTAACAGGGATTACGTCAGAGCTTTTCTCAAAGTCCCTGTCCATGCCTCTGTATGCCTTTTCGTCAGAGTTGATAAGCCCGTCAGGCTTGAGCTTCTTTAATATCATCTGATTGATTTCTTCCTCAGACAGCTCAGTGCCCGGTGTCACATCCTTTAAATCAATTACAGGATCGTCGATGTGATAGTACAGCATACCGCCCGGCTCCACACTTACCTGCTTTAGTGCCTCTTTCTTTTGTTCCATGACAGCGTCCATGTACACTGCAAGCTGAAGCTGCGTGCCATAGTACAGCTTCACCAGGTCAAAAACTGTATTTCCCGACTTGTAATCCAGTACCTTCACAAAAAGCCTGCCCTCATCCGTATATGTGTCAGTCCTGTCCACGCGTCCCTTTATATCAACCGTCACATCATTTGCCATATCAAGGCTCTCGTAAAAGGAAAACTCAAACCTCTCAGGCACAAAGCTGCCTCTTCGTATCTGGGTTGTGAGTGCCCATACTGTCTGCTTAAAGACAGCCTTCATATGTGATATCGAATGTTGGCTTTCCGCTGTATCAAATATGCCAAAGCCTGCATACTCATCAATCACCTCATTTATTGCTTCCATCGCAAGCTCATCCCTTTTTGTATCTGTCACGCTAAACCAGTCAGTGCTCTCCCTATCAAGCTTCTTACTGTATCTTTCCAGTGCTTCATGGTATATATTACCCATATCAAGGGATGTAAAGCCGCTCTCCTCACGCTCTGTAAGCCTCAATCCATAATTTAAAAAATGCGCATATGCACATCTGGCAAACTGCTCAAAGCGCGTGATACTGCCCTCCATGTGTCTGCCGTATATGCTTCTTGCCACATTTCGGCTAATCGGATCCTTTGAATAATGCTCAAACTTTGCATTTATGAGCCTCTCCACGGAATTTTTTTGAGTAAATTCTTTATCGTCTACTTCATTACCGTCCCCTGCATCACTGACTGATGCGTCATAGAGCATCACCGCTGCTGCAATCTCGCACCATCTGTCATCCACCTCATTTGACAGCAGATAATCCAGAGCACTCTGCCTGCTTGATATATCCAAAAGCTGTTCTACATCCTCTGTCTCAGTCACGACAAGCTCCGGAAACATCCCCTTTAATATACCTATGAGATACGATGGCTGGGCAGCCTTTTTTTCACTGTCAAGCCTCGTATAGCTGATATAAAGCTCCCTGGATGGCTTTGTCATATTCAGATACAGATAAAACCTCTGTATAAATGCCTGCTCCCTTGCCCCAGGCGCAAGCTCTATATCCAGCTCCTTAAGTGCCTCTCTCTCATACTGGGATATAATGCCTCCTCTTCCTGCCGCCTTTGGAACAATCCCATCGTTTACTCCTGCAAAAAACATGACCTTTATGTTGGTCAGACGCGTTCTCTCAATATCTCCGATGGTCACAGTGTCGTATCCCGGCGGTATGACTGCTACATCTGCCGCATCCAGTCCTGCATCCAGTATCTGTGTAAATTCCTCTGCATCCATGCATTCATCACCCAGCACCGCCACATATTTTTCAAAGAGCTGCATGACTATTTTGTATATCTGTCCGTATTCCTTTGATGCGGTCTGGTCCCCTGCATCAAGCAGTGCCTGCTCCTTTTTTGCAAGCTTATCAGGTATATCAAGCAAAACTATCAGCTTATATATAGTGAGCACATAATCCTTTACCGTTGACTTTTTATCGGAAAACACCTGATATACCGGCTTTAGCAGCTCCATTATATACTCCCTGCTTTGGTTTAAAAGTTCAAGGTCATAGCCTGCCTTATGCTTTGGCAGCCTGACCCACTTTTTGTTCCATGCGCTTTTACCTCTTACTCCACAGGCGAGCACGTAGTTTTCAAGTACATCTATTTCACTGTCCAATAGCTCACTAAAGCCGCACCGCAAAAATCTGAACACCGCATCTGCCGAGAAATTTTGTGCCGCAATATCGGGTATTGACCTGATAAACTCAATAAACGGATGGAAAAGTATCTCCTGTGTGGCATCGATAAAGTAAGGAATATTGTATTTGTCAAATATTTCACGCACATAACCTGCATATATATTCACATCTCCTGTGACTATAGCAATATCTCGGTAACGCAGGTTTTCGTTCCTTACAAGCTCATTAATTCTTCTGGCTATCTTTGTCAGCTCCTGCTTCGGGTCACGCAGACAGTCTATATGAATGTGCTTTGGTGCTTTTTTAAAGGAGCATCTTCGTTTTCTGAAAAGCTGCTGTTCCATAAAGCTTAGCTCTTCGTTTTCTGCAAGCCGGTAGTTTTTATCAAGGATAATAGGTTCCTCGACTTCTATGCCATAAAACGCTGCCATTTCGGTGAGTGATTTCACTGTCCTTTTTGGCATGTCAAACAGCTCCTGCATGCCTCTGCTCTTAAAGATATCCTCACGACAGTCTATTGTGAGCGTTACATATATTTTCTTTGAAATGACAAAGAGCTTTTTGATGAGCTGGTTCTGTATAGGTGTAAATCCAGTAAATTCATCAAATGCAATGACTGAATTTCTAAGAATGGCAGACTCCTCCGCCACATTACAGAGCACATTAAGTATTTCCTCTGCAGTAATATATTTGTCCTGCATAAACTTCTCAAATGCTTCGTAGAGCACGAGCACATCCTTGAGCTTATCTGAAAGTGTATCCGATAGCCTGCCTGAGGCAATATATCTTCCGAGCTCCTCAGGTGATATATTGTACTGCACAAGCTCCGAAAGCAGTGACTTTACCTCACTTATATAGCCGATGCGGTTTAAGTTTCTGCCTATTACGCCAAGCTTATCCGCCTCCTGTGCCGCAAGCTTTCTGAGTACAAGATTCTTACCTGTCTCCTCAAGCACCGTGAGATTTGTGATTCCAAGCTCATCAAACACTCTGTAGGCTAAGCGCTTAAAGCTTAGCACATCTATATTCATGATAACTTTATTCTCCGACAAATCTACAAGCTGTCTCTGCGTCTGCATTGTAAACTGCTCAGGCACTATTACAAGATAATTGTCCCTTGGGTTTGCCTTTGCCTCTTTCACTATCCTGTTAAAGAGATATTTTGTTTTTCCGTTTCCTGAATTACCTGTGATAAACTGTAATGACATAAAAAGACTCCATGATTAACTACTGTGTAAAATGTATACTGTAATTATATCATGAAGTCCCCTATTATTGAATTACTTATTGTGCTTTAATTCAGCTTAATAACCGCTATACCTTGTGATTAGTGATGGAAAAGTCTGATTCCTGTAAAGCTCATTACCATACCGTACTTATTACATGTATCAATAACATGGTCATCTCTCACAGATCCACCCGGCTGGGCTACATACTTCACGCCACTCTTGTGAGCACGCTCAATGTTGTCACCAAATGGGAAGAATGCATCAGATCCAAGTGCTACATCTGTATTTCTGTCAAGCCATGCTCTCTTCTCCTCTGCTGTAAATACGTCAGGCTTTACCTTGAAGAACTTCTGCCACTCGCCCTCTGCAAGCACATCCATATAATCCTCACCGATATAAAGGTCAATAGTATTGTCGCGGTCTGCACGTCTGATACCATCCACAAACTGAAGTCCAAGCACCTGTGGAGACTGACGAAGCCACCAGTTGTCTGCTTTTGAGCCTGCAAGTCTGGTACAGTGGATACGAGACTGCTGGCCTGCTCCGATACCGATTGCCTGGCCGCCCTTTACATAGCATACAGAGTTGGACTGTGTATACTTTAAAGTAATAAGAGCTATCATCAAATCACGCTTTGCAGCATCCGGAAAACTCTTGTTTTGAGTAGGAATATTAGCAAACAGCTCATCGCCATTCAGTTTTATTTCATTACGGCCCTGTTCAAAAGTTATTCCAAACACATCTTTGCGCTCAATCGGAGCCGGTCTATAATTCGGATCGATCTTAATTACATTATAAGTACCTTTACGCTTATTTTTCAGGATTTCGAGCGCCTCATCCGTATATCCCGGAGCAATAACACCGTCTGAAACTTCCCGGTTAATAAAACGAGCGGTTGCTGCGTCACAAACATCACTTAAAGCGATGAAATCGCCATAAGACGACATACGGTCAGCACCACGGGCACGTACATACGCATTAGCCAACGGAGAGAGAGGCAGATCATCCGCAAAATAGTTTTTTTTCATGATCTCATCCAATTCCAGACCAATAGCTGCACCTGCAGGACTTACATGTTTGAATGAAGTCGCCGCCGGCATGCCGGTAGCTTCTTTCAGTTCTTTCACTAACTGCCATCCATTTAAGGCATCCATAAAATTAATATATCCCGGACGTCCATTCAGGACTTCAATAGGCAGTTCCCCCTCCTGCATAAAAATACGAGCCGGCTTCTGATTAGGGTTACAGCCGTACTTGAGTTCTAACTCTTTTGCCATAGTTTTAATTATTTGAATAGAATTGCCGCAAAATTACTAAATATAAAGCAAAATCAATCATTATAAATCCACAACAACGCGGATAAGTACGCAGTTGTTTCCTTTCATGGAAATTCCGTTTCCCCAGATGGAAACTTTGTTCACTCCACACGGTAACTCCATTTACACGCCGGGGTAAAAGCCGTTACATACCGAGGTAAAGCCCGTTACATGCTGGGGTAAAGGCCGTTACATACGGCAGTAAATGCTTTTACATCTTGCAGTAAATCATTGGTAAATGCTATCAATTGATTATCAATAAGCTAACAAAAAAATAGTCATTAGCAATCTTTACCTCATCCCCGTACTGGTCACTTCATTAGCATTCCCTAAGAGATTAGTTCCGCCAATGGGTTCATAATTATCGTTGTATGCAAAAAAATGCGACTCTGTTCTGAAAGTTTAGAGAATCAATACATTATAGTCTCTCTGAAAATCTTTATCTTTGCAAACCGTTTGAAAACAAAAGTGAATAATTAACGATACAATAACTTAAAAATAACCAGAATCAGATGAAGCAGGACATGATTGTTATCCTTGACTTGGGTAGTCATGAAAATACGGTATTGGCTCGTGCCATCCGTGCGTTAGGTGTATATAGTGAGATCTATCCTCATGATATAACCGTTGAAGAACTGAAAAAATTGCCCAACGTAAAGGGTATTATTATTAATGGCGGACCGTGCAACATAGTAGACGGTGTTGCCATCGATGTAAATCCGTCCATCTACGAGGCAGGAATCCCTGTGATAGCTGCCGGTCATGACAAAGCGACTTGTGCAGTGAAACTGCCGCAATTCACGGATGATATCGAAGCCATCAAAGCAGCGGTTAAGCCTTTCGTTTTCGAAACGTGCAAGGCCGAAGCTAATTGGAACATGACTAACTTTGTGAACGACCAGGTTGAATTGGTACGTCGTCAGGTCGGCAACAGAAAAGTATTGCTGGCCCTTTCCGGCGGTGTCGACAGTTCTGTAGTAGCAGCCCTGTTGCTGAAAGCAATTGGTGACAACTTGGTATGCGTACATGTAAATCATGGTCTGATGCGTAAAGGCGAGTCCGAAGATGTAGTAGAAATGTTCGGCAATCAACTGAAAGCAAACCTCATTTATGTAGACGCTACCGAGCGTTTCCTTACCAAACTGGAAGGTGTGGAAGATCCCGAACAGAAACGTAAGATTATCGGCGGAGAGTTTATCCGTGTCTTTGAGGAAGAAGCCCGCAAGCTGGACGGTATCGACTTCCTGGGACAAGGTACCATCTATCCCGATATTGTAGAGAGTGGCACAAAAACAGCCAAGATGGTGAAGTCTCATCACAACGTAGGCGGTCTGCCCGAGGATTTGCAGTTTGAATTGGTGGAGCCGTTGCGCCAGCTGTTCAAGGACGAAGTACGTGCATGCGGTGTAGAGCTTGGATTGCCGTACGAGATGGTTTACCGTCAGCCGTTCCCCGGTCCCGGATTGGGAGTACGTTGTCTGGGAGCCATTACCCGTGACCGCTTGGAGGCTGTACGCGAGTCGGATGCCATTCTGCGTGAGGAATTCCAACTGGCAGGCCTGGATAAGAAGGTATGGCAGTATTTCACTGTGGTGCCCGATTTCAAATCTGTGGGTGTACGCGACAATGCACGTTCGTTCGACTGGCCCGTCATTATCCGTGCCGTCAACACAGTGGATGCCATGACCGCTACCATTGAGCCGGTGGACTGGCCCATCCTAATGAAGATTACCGACCGTATTCTCAAGGAAGTGAAAACCGTCAATCGCGTTTGTTATGATATGTCTCCGAAACCCAATGCGACTATCGAGTGGGAGTGAGATTGACCAATGATAATGATAGCCTCACCTTAAAAACGGTGGGGCTGTTTTTTTTATAACAAAACAACAAAGAATAGAACAATGAAACTTTTATGTATGATTGCTGTCTTTTTGTGCATCCCCTGGGTAGCCTCTGACGCACAGAAGCAGGACTGGGGAAATTTGAAACGCTATGCAGAGGCAAACAAGGAACTGGTACGGAAGGGAAAACAGAAGGACCGGGTGGTTTTTATGGGCAACTCCATCACGGAAGGATGGGTGGCAAACGATGCCGCTTTCTTTGAAGACAACGGTTATGTGGGCCGTGGTATAGGCGGGCAGACTTCTTCCCATTTCCTGCTCCGTTTTCGCGAAGATGTCATCAAGCTTGCTCCGGCGCTGGTCGTGATAAATGCAGGTACCAATGACATTGCGGAAAATGCAGGCGCTTATAATGAAGAATACACTTTTGGAAATATAGTGTCTATGGTAGAGCTGGCACGGGCCAATAAGATAAAGGTGATTTTGACGTCTGTGTTGCCTGCCGCTGCCTTTGGCTGGAATCCTTCGGTGAAGGATGCTCCGCAAAAGATAATGCAGCTGAATGCCAGAATCCGGAAGTATGCCCAGGAAAACAAGATTCCTTATGTCGACTATTACAGTGAGATGGTGGAAGGCGACAATAAGACTCTGAACTCCTCGTATACCCGGGATGGGGTACACCCCACTCTAGAAGGGTATAAAGTGATGGAAGCCTTGATAAAGAAAGCGATAGACAAGGTGTTGTAGGAAATCTCGGTTCAGGTGGCCTATAAGAGCTTTTCTGCGTCGGGAATCATCATCTCGCCTCTGTGCAGTTCGAGCAGGCCTTTCTCCTGCATGCTGTTCAACGCTCTTGATACTCCCATACGGGTATCATTGACCACCTGAGCCAATTCTTCCATTTTTATTTTCAGTATTTTCCTGCCTGACGGACGTTCGATATGTGTCAGGATAAAGTTGCCGATACGTTTCTCAAGGTTGTCGGTGCTTTCTGCCCAAAGACGGCTGTTTAGGCTTTGGGCGCGGTTGCTGATGATATTCATGTAATTCAGGCGGAATATGTCATATTTGAACAATTCGCTCATGACGAAAGCCTTGCTGATGCTCACTGTGTGGGTCTCGGTTTGGGCGGTATAGGCCGAGACGTAGGAGGTGCTCATCCCGAACAGAGATTGTGGCTCGATGACATAAGGTGCCTGAAAATATTCCGTGGAGCTGTATGATGTATTCGCAGATGAAGTACATGAGGAGATTTCACCTTTCAATACGAATATCAGTTGACTGCATGTGTCACCGGCTTTCACGATAACTTCGCCGGCTTTATGCTTTGTAAAGCTCAGCTTGACTTTCCCCAGGATATTGGTAAAGTCTTCTTGTGCGAGTCCTTGAAAGAGTGGCAGTTGCAGTAATGTATCAAACATTGTATTCATATGTTTTTCCTTCTGTTTTGAAACAAAAGTAGACATTATCAAGGTGTGCCGTAAACTCTTTGCCCCTCTTTTTGTTTTTTTTATTATTTCTTAAACGTGCTGTTGTCCTCTTCTGTCTTGTAGTCCGACTCCTCTTCTTCTGAATCCTCTTCTTCCGTGTCTTCCTCCTCTCCGGCAAACGGATCGGGCCGTTGGGGACCGTATCCCATAAAGCCTATGGCGCATAGCGTGCCTGCTATGGCTCCGCTAAGGTGTCCTTCCCAGGAAGTGGTGGCCTTAGCAAATTGTGGGAACATATTCCATACCAGGCCGCCATATAGGAACGTTATCAACAGTGAAATGGCGATAAGCGGTACATGTTTGCGCAGAATGCCGCTGAAGAACAGAAAGAAAGCCAGTCCGTATATGATGCCGCTGGCTCCGATATGCCATCCCGGTTTCCCTATAAGAAAGGTAAGCGCACCGCATCCTATCCAAATGGCAAAGAAGATGTAGGGGGCTATGTGACGGTAGAAGTAGAACAGACACCACATCAGGAAAAAGAGTGGAATCGTATTGGCGAACAGATGCTTGAAACTGCTGTGTACCAGTGGATGTGCGAAAATTCCGAACACGCCCCGCTGTTCCATCGGATATACTCCCAGTCGTGTGAAGTTCCAATCCATGCCTGTCTCCAAAAACTTCAAGATGTATAAAATGAATAGCAAGAATAGGGGTATAACCGCCGCCAATGCCATTCTGCGTATATCATGCTTCATATTTCGTACAGTGATTGTTATTTTTGTACAATACTACGGAATATTTGACGAAAATCGAAAAAAAACTGACTTTTTATTTTGCCTATAAGCTTTAATTCGTATTTTTGGGCATCGCTACATGGCTTGTAGCGCATATACCGAAATAATTAACCTTTAAATAATGCACAACTATGAGTTATTTACGATTTGACAAG
>OHTD01001267.1_pt1 | contig 11462 bp, 7 predicted proteins | sample 1578871 | NCBI WGS metagenome assembly OHTD01 (sample SAMEA3879574, study PRJEB24766) | human gut metagenome | biome: human-associated habitat; feature: feces | place: USA | collected 1985/1987 | reverse complement strand
GGATAGAGTCCAGCCAGCCGCCTACAACGCCGGTTAGTGCGTTGGTACCGCCGGGGCCGGTGGTCACACAGACCGCCGCGATCTTATTTTCCAGCCGGGCGTAGGCTTCCGCCGCAATGGCACAGGCCTGCTCATGGTGGTTGTAAGTCACATGCAGCCGGGGGTTATGGCCCAGCGCATCGTTCAGGTGCATAGCGCCGCCGCCTACAACGGAGAAAACATCCGTCACACCGCTCGCCGCCAGAAAGTCCGCCACATAATCCGCTAAACGCTGTTTCATTTGATTGTCTGCCTTTCTTATTTTTCTGCTTCAATTACGATGGCACATCGAAAACCGGATGTCCATCCGTTCCCTGTTTCCACCGTACCAACTCAATTGTTGTTTCTTGGTCATTATCTTCAGTACCATCGCTCTTTTGTAGTTCTGTACCTATCGAATAAATAGAATCATTCAATCGTTGTGCCAATATTCCATTTTTCATTGTTTCTTCCGTACAATATGTAATTCTGACATCATCTGTACTTTGTGTATCGAAGTCCTGACTATTTTTTTCCTTAACGGAATAAACGCTTTGTACCTCTTTATATTGGCTAAAGCTCAATACATCTGCACTATCCGTACCATGTATCAACCCTACGCTAAAGCAATTTCCGACAGTTCCTACAAAATTATCGGCGATACCGCCTGCACGTATTCCATCCATAGAAATATCTGTATAGCAGTTAATTATTGCTGCTGTATCTTTAACGGCATGGCTTGCAATTCCACCGATATAAGCGCCTGTGATATTTCCACCTTCTATTCCCAGATTATATACTTTACCGCCAAGTCGTCCAAATAAGGCTGCATTATCATTCGTTTCAATCTTTAGATTGCGAATCACATGGCCGGCAGCATTGTATGTGCCACAGAAATAGTTGTTACCGGAATATTCACCGATTGGCGTAAAATCTTGATTGGCGAGGTCTATGTCCGCTGTTTGTTCGATATATTGACCGCCAAAAGTTCTCCCCTCATTTACCATCTTACTAAACAAGCGCAATTGTTCAGCAGTATGTAATTTATAGGGGTTATCAATTGTGCCATCACCACCATCAAACGCATCAATCAGATTCACATTACGATTGTCTTTCTGAATCCAAAGTGTAAGTTCATTATTTCCTGTAGTGTAATTGCCGATAAATTCATACCCATTAGCATACGCAAAATCATACAAAAAGTCTCTCATCTTTCTGGTTCCGGATGCTTGCCCCTTGCGAAATGCGCTTTCATGAGCCTCATAGACATCATCACCCACATTGTACATAAGGATTGCCTTGGGTGGTGATTCTTTTAGAATATCAATGTCTGCTTCTACTGCTTCATCCGTAGACACATCAAACCATTCTACTTTAGAGCGTACCCCCGGATCCCAGCGGTCACATAAACTATAAAATATGGGAATTTGCGGGAAGCAGTAGATGGTTTCATCTTCCTGCACTCCCTCTGTTATTTCCTTGCAGATTTCCTCATACACAGCCTTTGTATCTGTAGATGCCCGAATTTTGCTCAGCAGCGGAACATCTCCTATATTGTTCTCACTTGCCCAAAAATCTGCTTCATCTGCTCCCCACCAATTATAGGTATTCACCATCTTTTTGGTGCAAGATTGAATCGTTAAGCCGATGCAAGCGACTACCGCTACCACCTGTAATATCTGAAGCCACTGATAGCTTAGTCCATACAGAATAAATGCGACAACAAATGCCACTCCTGTTGTTGCCTGTCCCTCTGCTAATCCACCGGAATTTCCACAGCCCCAAGATATTGCCACATAAGAGCCTGCCAGTGTAAACCACAGCAAAAATGTCTCTGCGTTTTGCTGTTTTTTAATGATATTATAGAGAAACCAAAAACCAAACAACAAAAAAGCTGGAAATACAATCTCAAAAAAGAAATACGGTGTTACTGACTTCCAATCCGAAATTGCCACTGCCATGTCTTTGTGGCGAACAGCCATAACCAATAGCAATCCTATCGCCAGCAGGTACCCCCCCCCGTGTATATCCGCAATCTTACTCCATGCGCCATTTGCATCATGTCGTGCCATCTTGTTTTTATGTTCTGCTATGGCAAGGGCCACCATCAAAGCCACTACAACAAGTAAAACAACACTGGCCTCTGGCATCGCATTTTGGAATAAGTTCCAGTTATTGGGCACCCAGTTAAAGAGAATCGCAATCATACCGCCTTTTGCGCTAATTGCGCCTCCGCCCGTCATGGACAAATATCCTTTCAATCCCCCAGTTACGGCCAGCAACAAATAAATTGCACATGTTACTGCTACAATAGGCAATAAAAATTGCATTAAATTCTTTACAATTGCTTTTATGGACTGTTGAAAATACACGCCTAAGTAAATAATTAGAACTATTGTATATGCCCAAAAAATCAATCCAACATTTTGTTTTACATTTATGAAGAGGGAATTGAAAAGACCACAAAGAAAAAGATTTACTTTTACGCCTTGATTTTCGCTGTGCTGCATTGCTTTGACAGCGCGAATCAAGAATAAAACGGTAAAAACAGCAAAAATGTCCATAAGTCGGATGTAGTCATAAAAAATCTGAACTACTTCTGACTGTAGATACATAACCGCTGTAACGGAAGTAATTGCAGCAATCCACGCCTTTTTTCTTCCAACAATTTCTGTAATAAACAAATATACCCCTAAAGCGATTATTACAAACATTAGGATGCCAACACACCGCAGTGTCAAAATATCATATCCGAAAAAGCGCGTGATAAACGCAATAAAATAAATGTAGAGCGGCGAAAAAAGATATTCAAAATCTCTGTAAGGCAGCAAACCTTTTTCGTTTATAAGTTGCGCATAATATGTATACCATCCCTCCGCGAAAGGCATTGTTTTGTTACACATCAGCGCAGCATAAAATGCTGCAACTGCAATAGTCAGAATCATAAATATATAATATCTTTTATCCGTACTATTCAAGCGTTTTATCATTTTTTACCTTTCCAAACTGAAAGTCGCATCTTTCTTACTTTCCTTAAATGTCCACAGCTTATTGATGATAAAATTCAATGGAATTGTCACCAACAGGTTTACAATCGGTGCAATAGATTTGCTGACTGCAAAGAAAGTTACTTCAATCCAGAGCAGAACATTGGACAAAATCGACGTTCCGCCGTAACTCACATAAGTTTTTCCCAGACGCTTGAGCTTGCTGCGCCAGTCGTTTGCATTGCCGGCAAAAACAAACTTGTCATTCCAGAAGAAGGCGTTTGCAATACTTAAAATTGTGCCCAGAATGCTGCCCAGCATATACAAATCCGGGCTGATCCATAAAAAGATATAGTAGACCGCCATAGACACAGCTGTGTTGCTCACGCCTACCAGCCCGAACTTGATAAACTGCATCAGCAGCGCCATAAACTCCTCTTTATTTTTTGCGCCCAGCAAGGCAAGCAGTTTCTGCATATATTTTTCCTTTCCTTACGCTGTCTCTTCCGGTTTACCCGCACTGGTGACTGTCAGATTTTTAACGGAAAATGTCCCGTTTTTGCGCGTGTTCTCATCGTAGACAGCCATGGGGCCGTCATAGCTCAGCTCAACCTTGGTTTGTCCGGGGTCCACGCTTACGGTATAGGTCACTTTCTGTCCTTCGCGTTCAATTTTTACGCTTTTCGGTTCTGGTTTTTCCTCACGCAGCATACTCTCTTGCGTATTTTCTTCCACCGTGAATGTCATGGTATGTGCTTGCTGCAAATCCATTCCGTATCCCGTTTCAAACTCGATTGTCATCTCCTGTGCAAACGGTGCATGATTATAAATTATGACATAAGCCCCGCGCCCGCTCCACTGAACCGTTACGGTATTGCCGCTGCTGTCCTGTATGTCTTGCATCAGGACGCCTTCGTCTCCAATCCGTCCATTATAGCTGTAGTCAAAGCCCCAGTTATGCGTATTTTCCCAAAGTGCTTGACCACCAAATCCACAAGCTAGCATACAAACCGCCAATATAGCCGTTGCGCATAGCTGTCTGCGATTGTTTCCAACTGCTTTCGGAGCAGGACTTTTCTTTCCTCTACGGGCTGTTTCAGCTATGCACCATACAAGGAGCATAATCAACATAATATGCCCCAAAGTGTTGTGTATGGTAAATGTCGGCGTCAATTCATCCGCACGGAAAAGCGGCAGTGGTATAACCAGCAAGACCATCAGCAAATAGGGAACGATATTTTCCTTATTCAGTTCGTTCTCCTGTGCAAAAAAGACACACAGCGGCAGTAAAAACAAGCACCACACATAATCATACTGGGATTGGAACATCACCATGGCCAGCACAATCGCCAGAACGCGCTTCCACTCACGGTCCATACGCAATGCACATACCAGCAGCACCGCCGCCAGCAGAATTCCCAGCAAAGCATAGCTGCCATCTGCCAGACTTGTGCCCAGCAGCATATCGATTCCATGTGCAAATTCCGCCACAATGTTGGCAAAGCCATTGCCTATCCACGGGTGTCCACTGTCACCGGTGAATTCAAACAGCACCCGGAACCAAAGCGTCAGACCAAACATACCCTCGTTGAAGAAAAACAGCGGGAAGCAAAGGCAGACAATCCCGTATATTACCGTGCGAACGGCCGCCATATAGTTTTTATCGCGCAAAAGCAATATGCCCAGAAACGCCGGATACAGCTTGAACCCGGCCGCAATGGCAAGCGCTATGTAGGACAGTTCCCGTATAACAGGATTTTTGGATTTGCGGTTTACAATAAAGAACGCCATCAACGGCCAGCAAAGCAGCAGAAGGTTGCCGCGCTCCAGCCCATACAACACACCGTAGCTGAACACAGCGCAAAGGGACAGCAATTTACGCTCGCCGCCGCAGTTCCGGGTCAAGCGCTCTGTCATAGCGGCAATCCCCAGCACGGCCAGCACCACAAAAAGGATGAAAAGCATCATCGTTCCCTGATGCAGCCGCAAATCCTGCTGGCTGCCGCGCTGGCTGATAGAATCCAAAAACGATTGCTGCCATTCTTCAGAAAGGGATTTTGGCACCAGCTGATACAATCCGTAAAAGAACAGATTTGCAAGCGGCGGATACAGTGTACTGAACTGCCCATACGGCATACGGCCTTTCACATATTCAATACTGTGAAAGAAATCCATGCCCGTGTCGAGCGTATCATAGAAGAAGTACTGGTTTACAATATCACCATGACTTACCAAAACAGCAAAAAGCAAGGCCGCTAAGCAAAGAATCGTTGCCGCGCAGTATACCTGCATGGGCGTTGGTTTGCTTGCTTTTTGCTGTTTCATGTATGATTCCTCTTCGATGTGTTTTTACTGATTAACTGCCTCAATAATTGTTTTTGCCATATAGTCAATCATTTCATCGGTCATACCGGGGTAAACGCCAACCCAGAAGGTGTTGTTCATAATAAAATCAGTATTGGTCAGCTCACCCGCCACGCGGTATGCGTCCGTGCCACGCATCTGGTCAAAGCAAGGGTGCTTGATGAGGTTGCCGCTGAACAGCAGACGGGTCTGCACATTGTGGCTCTCCACATAGCGGGTCACGGCGTTGCGGTCCAGGCCGCTCTCCGGCTTAACGGAGATCAGGAAGCCGAACCAAGACGGGCGGCTGTTGGCAGCGGGCTCCGGCAGGATCAGCTTATCTGCAGCAGGCTCCAGTGCCGCACGCAGGCGATCCCAGTTATGACGGCGACGCTCGATAAAGGTGGGGAACTTCTTCAGCTGCTCACAGCCGATAGCGGCCTGCATGTCGGTGACCTTGAGGTTATAGCCAAAGTGGCTGTAGACGTACTTGTGGTCGTAGCCCTTAGGCAACTCGCCGAACTGGCCGTCAAAGCGGTGGCCGCAGAAGTTATCCTGGCCGGAGGGGCAGATGCAGTCGCGGCCCCAGTCGCGGAAGGAGAGGATCAGGCGGTTCAGCAGCGGGTTGTTGGTGTAAACGCAGCCGCCCTCGCCCATTGTCATATGGTGCGGCGGGTAGAAACTGGATGTGCCGATGTCGCCCCATGTACCGGTAAAGCGGGTCTCGCCATTGATGGTGTACTGGGTGCCCAGGGCATCGCAGTTATCCTCCACCAGCCAGAGGTTATGAGCATCGCAGAAGGCTTTGACGGCGGACAGGTCAAACGGGTTGCCCAGCGTGTGGGCGATCATGACAGCCTTCGTCTTGGGGGAGAGGGCGGCCTCGAGCTTGGTGACGTCGATGTTGTACTGGGGCACGGTCACATCCACAAACACGGGCACCGCGCCGTACTGGATGGCCGGGGTCACGGTGGTGGGGAAGCCGCAGGCCACGGTGATGATCTCGTCGCCCTTCCTGATCTGGCGGTCACCCAGCTCGGGGGCGGTCAGCGCCATGAAGGCGATCAGATTGGCGGAGGAACCGCTGTTGACCAGATGGGCGAACTTAACGCCAATCCACTTGGCAAATTCCTTTTCGAACCGATCGGCAAAGCGGCCCGTCGTCAGCCAGAAGTCCAGTGTGGCGTCGGTCAGGGCGCACATTTCCTTCTCATCAAAGACGCGGGCAGCGTAGGTGATGCGGTCGCCCTCCTGATAGGAGGTCTTTTTCTCCTTGAAGTCGTGATAGTACTCGGCGACCATTGCCTTGATCTGCTCGCGGGCTTCTGCCTCATTCTTCCATGCCATAGGTTTTTCTCTCCTTTTATTGTTTTTCATAATAGTAATAGGTCGTTGGTTTCACACCGCCAGCCGATGTGAAGGTCGTCTGCAGCTGGTATCCGAGCATGTCGGGCGTGTAGCCATTCTGCCCCAGATAGATCCTCAGTATGTCATCCACGACAAAGCTCGGCTGGGCCTTCAACTCTGCCAGAATATGAGGGAGTAATTTTTCGGTATCTGCCACGCCGTAATCCGCAGCATCCACATAATGTCCGTAGTTGTCCCAGCCTGCTGCATGGTAGATGATTCCCACATCGCGGCCAACCGCAAAGGTGTTGTCCGGTATATTGGCAGAGAAATTCTCCACCTCCGCATAGATGCCGCGGGTGCTGAACGCACCGCGCTCCTGCAGAATCACTGTATTCATCACGCCGCCGGGCAGCTGTGCCGTAAGCACGCAGAGCACCAGCAGTACAGCCAGTCCCACAGACTGTGCCGCCGTGCAGTACAGGCCGCCCAGCTTCTTGCGTAGCCCCTCCCCGTCCGTCAGCGCCTGCAACGGGAAGCACAGACAAAGCAGTGCCTCCGGCAGGCAGATCTCCAGATTCATCCAGGCGGAGCGGTTTGCATAGTAACTGAACGATACCAGCCCCAGTACCGACAGGCAGGCCGTAAATGGGGCAATGTTCTCCGTTTTGGCTATTCTTCCGATAGCGGTTGTCTGAAACAGCGACCATGCCAGCACGGCCAGCATAATCAGCAGCACAAACACCCATGGGCGCACGCCCAGCTCGAGCGGGTAGCCGATGGAGCCATCCATATAATTGCTGCTGTACAGCGGGTAGAAAAACACCTTGAAGATCGGTGCTCCGCCGCAGGCCAGGTTATACAAATTTGTCAGGCCAATGGCCCCCAGCACTGCCAACACAGCGCCCAGCAGCAGCGCACCATAGCGTTCCCACTGGCCGCGGGCGTACCATGCCTCCTGTTGCCACCAGCGGACGATGCAGCCCGCGCACCAGCCGATGATACAGAACAGACCGCTCTCGGTGCTCCACAGCACTGCCAGCATGCACAGAAGCCAACCGCCCCAGAACCGAGCCGTTTTTTTCGACTGCTTTTTCCGCAAACAGAACAGCATATAGGCTGCCAACAGCATCGGGAATACCAAACGGTGAGGCTGCAGCTGCCAGTAATTCGTCCGTCTGTATGCAAACGGAATGACCGGCACAACCAGTGCCATCAACAGGCGTACCCAGTTCTTTTTTATCAGGTGATGGATGCAGTACAGCATGGCCAGACCCGTCACAACGCCAACCAGTGCGATCAGGAATTGAATAACAACAGCCTTTGCACCGAAGATCTTCATCGGCAGCAAGAAAAACAGGCCATAGTGGCCGTAGATGCCGGTTGTCAGCTCCTCATACGGAACACCATCCGCCACATTATAGATGCTTTCCAGATAGGCCTCGCCGTGGTATGGGTCTCCCTCAAACGTATTGACGATCCATACGCCCAGGAAGTACATCACTGCCGAAAGGCCGTAGCCGCCCCAGGTCATCCACTGTGGGCAGTCCCTGCCCGTCAGCAGCAGATAGATTGTCGCCACAAAAAAGAGCACCGTAAGCAGGTAATACACCGGAATAAGCTGTGGCGCCGTCAGTGAGGACTCTGCGCAGGTAGGACCGGCAAATTCCTTATTAACACCGATACAGGCATAATATATAAGGTAGACGGCTGTCACCAGTGCTGTGACGATCATGACTGCCGCGGCGCTGCGTTCCTTCAGGCGCGCATCACAGGCTTGCACAAAGCCCCTCTCCTGCGGCAGAGTACGCGCGAAAAGATTGCCAAACAGCAAAAGCGCAATGCCGAACAGCACCAAAACCACGGCATAGTTGACCATGTTGCTGTTGATGGGCCACAGCTGGCCGCCCCATACATGCGTCAGCCAGGAAATCAGATAGACTCCGCCTACCAAAGCCGAAATGACATAAGCGCTTGCTATGCTCCTCTGTTCCTTTGTCATTTCTGCCCCTTTAAGAAGCTGTTGATTTCCTTTTCCATCTCCGCCGGGACGTCGCCGTTGGCAAGCCAGATCTTGCTGAAGGCGACGGTCTTTTCCATGCACTCGGCCATGTGCCAGCGCGGCGTCCAGCCGAAAGTCGTTTTCAGCTTGCTGCAGTCCAGTTTCAGGAAGTTGGCCTCGTGCGGGGCATTGGCCTCGGCCTGATTCTCCCAGGCGGCGTCTCCGCCCCAGGCCCGGCAGAACAGATCCACCAGCGTGCCGGTGGTGACGCAGTCGCAGTCATCGGGGCCTACATTATAGTAGCCCGCAAAGCGGCTGTCCTCATACTGGCGCTGGGCGATCAGCAGGTAGGCCGCCAGCGGCTCCAGCACATGCTGGTACGGGCGGGTCGAGTAGGGGTTGCGCACGCCGATCTTACGGCCCGCAGCCATGGCGCGCACACAGTCGGGGATGATGCGGTCATTGGCAAAGTCGCCGCCGCCGATGACATTGCCCGCGCGCGCTGTAGAAATAGCTACAACCTTGTCGGCAAAGAAACTGTTGATATAAGAATGTGTTGCCAACTCTGAGCAACTTTTGCTATTGGAGTAGGGGTCAAAGCCGTCCAGGGACTCGTTTTCTCGATAACCCCAAGCCCATTCGTTATTATGATACACCTTATCTGTTGTAACATTCAACACAGAGCGAGGGGCATTGCCCTGCTGCTGGGCCAGACGAACACATTCCAACAGATTGACCGTTCCCATCACATTTGTCTCATAAGTATAACGAGGATCTTTATAGCTGTCACGCACAATAGGCTGCGCAGCCAAGTGCAGCACAATATCCGGCTGTGCATCGTCAAAGGCCGCTTTCAAACTATCAAAATTGCGAACATCCCCGATGACGCTGTGCATCTGATCTTCTATTCCTGCAAGGGAAAAGAGGTTGGGTTGTGTAGGCGGCTCCAGGCTATAGCCTGTAACCTCGGCTCCTGCCATAAGTAGCATTTTACACAGCCAACTTCCCTTGAAGCCGGTATGCCCTGTCACAAAAACACGCTTACCGCAGTAAAATTTAGGATCGTAATGTACCATATGATCAATCCTCCCACTTTTTCCAGGGAGCGTTGCCTGTCGCCAGCAATTTTTCCAGAAGCTGTTTTTCCCGAGCAGTATCCATACACTGCCAGAACCCCTTATGGGTGTAACTCATCAATTGCCCTTCTTCTGCCAATTTCTGCAGAGGCATTTGCTCAAACACACAGGTATCTCCATCCAGATAATCAAAAATCTGCGGTTCCAGCACCATGTAGCCAGCGTTGATCAAAGATCCGTCACTTGCTTTCTTTTCACGGAAGGAACATACGCTGTTATCCTCTGCGATATCCAGCACGCCTTTCTGTTGCTCCTGCATAACAGCAGTCAGCGTTGCAATTTTACCATTTTCTTTATGGAATTCTACCAACTTAGAAATATCAACATCGCAGACGCCATCGCCATAGGTCATCATGAACGCTTCGTTGCCAATGTACGGCTGGATACGCTTGATGCGACCGCCCGTCATTGTATTGAGTCCGGTATCCACAACCGTCACTTTCCACGGCTCAGCGTGATGGTTGTGAACAATCATCTCGTTTCTGCCATGGGTGAAATCAAATGTAATATCACTGGTATGCAGGAAGTAGTCTGCAAACCATTCCTTTATCATATGCTGCTTGTAGCCAGCACAAATCACGAAATCATGAAAGCCATAATAGGAATATTCCTTCATTATATGCCATAAAATCGGCATGCTTCCAATCTCAATCATCGGTTTGGGCTTGTAAACGCTTTCCTCACTAATTCGCGTGCCAAGACCACCGGCCAGAATTACAACTTTCATGTTTATGACCATGCCTTTCCGCTGCGCTACAAAACAAAAACAAATAATAGAACGCACTATACGCAGCATAGTTGAATTTTTTATAATTACTTGAGAGAGCAGACACACTACAGGGCACATAGGAATGTGTAGATAATTATCCAGTAACTTTTCTACAATTGATTAATCTTATTAACCTTATAAGTGAATTGCATCTATTAAAACAATATATCACACATGCTGTTGCTTTGCAAGTCGTAATGTTAATGTGAACTTCCAGAAAAAAGTACCCTAACTGGGAAATGGCGCATAATTTCACCACCCGAACAGGTAGTCATCCAAGTCTTGCAGAGCTTGTTTGAGCTCCGGATTTCTTTCTCTACTAATGACGCTTTGCTTCTTCTCGTGCAATATATAATCATCTTGAATTGGAGATTTATGATTGTTAATCATATCCACTTTCGCTTGCACAATGTCAACAGCCATCACTTGATTATGCTGTGCTAACAGAACGCTAAGGGAAAGACCGACGTATCCAGTGCCTGCTACGGCAATTTTATAATTTTTCATATTTTCATTCTCCTCATTTTTCTCTTTATAAAACAGCAATAAGCCTACGGCGGGTCGCACAAAGGCAATCCACCGTAGGCTTGAACTCTCCTTCAATCTTTATTTGCTGCTCCTTTTTGTGGGTCAAAACAGAGCTTCCAAAAGCCTCCTACATATAACCCCCAGGATTTCCCGCTTCTTGCAGTCTTTTCAACAAATAAACTTTTGAAGGACAACTCAAGCCGTCAAAACCCTTTAGTTATCGTAGTTTTTCTTGGTTGACCCTATGCGGTTGTCAAGCAAGGAACAAAAAAATTTGCAAAAAAATAAGCCCTACAAGGGTTTCAGTCGGTTCCGAACCGATCTGAGCCTTG
>OHTD01001253.1_pt1 | contig 11617 bp, 10 predicted proteins | sample 1578871 | NCBI WGS metagenome assembly OHTD01 (sample SAMEA3879574, study PRJEB24766) | human gut metagenome | biome: human-associated habitat; feature: feces | place: USA | collected 1985/1987 | reverse complement strand
TTTCCTTTCGGAAGTCTCTCATCTTAAGAACATCTTCCTTTTCCCTTTTTTTCCATTCTTCTATAGAAGATTTCTCGTCTCTTTCTATGAAAATGGTTTGTTCTCTTGAAAAGGGGGTCCCAAGTCTTTCTCTTTGTACCTCTTGGTTAGGTTTTTGTTTTCTTGTTTCTTTGTGATTTTAATATAACAGATCCGCCAGTATTTGTCAACACATTTTTAAAATATTTTTATTGTTTTTTTATATCGCTTTTCCTTTTCTTAATTATTGTGTTTATTTTCTGAATTTTATATTGTTTTCTGATATTTTGTTTCAAATAAGTGCGCAGAAAAAGAGCTATGAAACAGACTTTTCTTCTGCCACACAGCTCTTTCTCAAATACTTATCCTCTATAATAGTTGATCAGGCATCCCTTGCGGATGATTTCTCTCTCATCATCGGTCAGCGCGCCTAACGTCATCTCGAACGGAACAAGTGCTCCGTCTTTTACAACGTACGCTTTGATCACATCGGCTTTCTCTTCCACTGCCTTGCGGATCTCCGGTACAAAGATGTAATCTCCGTTTGTAAACGGCAGATCTCCCTCCGGGATCAGGAATGGAAGCATGCCCCAGTTGATCAGGTTGGAGCGGTAGCGCTTCGTTGCATACTCGTTGGCGATGTTTGCCCAGCCGCCTAATACCTTCTGGCAGGAAGCTGCCTGCTCACGCGCAGAGCCGTCGCCCGGTTTTACAGCGAAGATGGTGGATCCGACACCGACGTTTGTCTTGTCGATATCCGGGTACTGGGTATGGATGGCTGCGAAGACCGGTTTCAGTTCCGGAAGTGCCTCTGCCGGGCAGTTTCCTTCCTGGATGGCTTTCTCTGCGACCTGTACTTCTTTTGCACGTCCTACATATGCCGGATCTTTTCTGGAGAGTGCAAATTCTGCCAGTCCAAGCGGGTTGGAACGGTAGGAAGATGTCTCTCCGGATGGGATCAGCTCGTCGGTTGTGGTAACCGGATCGTGGATCTCGGAAACAACCTTCAGAATCAGGTTCTCGGCAAGCTGCGGCATAGCCGGCCAGTCTTTGATGTTCGGTCCGAACTGGATCTCCACGGACGGATCTGCCACGCCCTTGCTGTCAAATACACGGTTTGCATAAATATTCTTATCAAAGTGATATTTCTGTCCTTTGTATTCTACATCCATTGCTGTTGCCGATGTTAAGAATCCCTTGTTTGCTGCTGTAGCTGCAATGGAACGTGCATCCATCAGGGCAACGGAAGAAATCTGGCCGTTCTGGATCTTGGATCCCTCGCGGTTCGGGAAGTTTCTGGTGGAGTGACGGATTGAGAACGCATTGTTTGCCGGAGTATCGCCTGCGCCGAAGCACGGTCCGCAGAATGCGGTTTTTACGATCGCACCGGTTTCCAAAAGGTCTGCCAGTTTTCCGTTTCTTGCCAGCTCCATATAGATCGGGGTACTTGCCGGGTAAACACTTAAGGTGAACGCATCGTCGCCAATGCTGTGGCCTTTCAGGATATCGGCTGCGTCGCAGATGTTCTCAAATCCGCCGCCGGCGCATCCTGCAATGATTCCCTGGTCTACCAGGAGTTTTCCGTCGTGTACTTTATTTTTCAGAGTAAACGGAACTTTTCCGTCGAGGCTGATGGCTGCTTTCTTCTCTACATCGTTCAGGATGTCATCGAGGTTTGCTTTCAGCTCTTCAATGGTATAAACATTGCTCGGATGGAACGGCATCGCGATCATCGGTTTGATCTTGTCGAGTTCTACTTTTACAACGCCGTCATAGTAAGCAACCGCGCCAGGATTCAGCTCTTTGTAATCTGCGCTTCTGCCGTGGATCTGATAGAACTCGCTGATCTTCTCATCGGTTCTCCAGATGGAGGACAGACACGTTGTCTCGGTTGTCATAACGTCCACACCGATCCGGTAATCTGCGCTTAAGGAAGATATGCCAGGTCCTACGAACTCCATAACTTTGTTCTTTACGTAACCATTTGCAAAGACTGCACCGATGATGGCAAGTGCAATATCCTGCGGTCCTACGCCCGGCTGCGGTGCGCCTGTCATGTAAATTGCGATCACTCCCGGCATAGCGATATCATATGTTTTGGAGAGAAGCTGTTTTACCAGCTCCGGTCCGCCCTCGCCCATGGCCATGGTTCCGAGTGCACCGTAACGGGTGTGGGAATCGGATCCGAGGATCATTTTTCCGCCGCCGGCAAGCATCTCGCGGGCAAACTGATGAATTACTGCCTGATGAGGCGGTACATAGACGCCGCCGTACTTTTTCGCACAGGTAAGACCAAACATGTGGTCATCTTCGTTGATGGTTCCGCCGACTGCGCAAAGGGAGTTGTGGCAGTTGGTCAGCACGTACGGTACCGGGAATTTTTCCAGTCCTGACGCGCGCGCGGTCTGAATGATTCCAACAAAAGTAATGTCATGCGATGTAAGTTTGTCAAATTTGATCTGCAGATTTTCCATGTTGCCGGAAACATTGTGGTCTTTTAAGATTCCATAGGCAATGGTTTCTTTTGCAGCATCCGCCGGACACGGCACAGCGCCGGTACGCGCTTTGAGTTCCGCGCGGCCTTCTTCTGTATCCGGGATGATGTCGATTCCGTTGACAAGGTATGCACCTGTGTTCAGTAATTCAATCATGTCGTTCCTCTCCTCTTGTTGTTGATAAAATGTTAGGGTCAAAAAGTCTTTTGACCCCTTCGATACCCGGATTGCTCCGTGCTTTGCACTCCCGCAATCCTGTACGGCTCTGAACGGTTTTACAGATTTTCACTGTTGTTCATATACGTCATGTAGCTTACGACCATCATGGCAATTTTAAAGGTCAGCGCATCGTCAAATTTACGAATGTCGAGTCCTGTGCTCTTCTCGAGCTTCTCCAGACGGTACACCAGAGTATTTCTGTGTACATAGAGCTGACGGGATGTCTCGGACACATTCAGGTTATTTTCAAAAAATTTATTGATTGTGGTCAGTGTTTCCTCATCGAACGTATCCGGCAGATTTTCGCCGAAGACTTCGGTCATAAACATTTCGCACAGCGGAATCGGGAGCTGATAGATCAGACGGCCGATTCCCAGTTCACTGTATGCGATAATATCTCTCTCGTCAAAGAAGATCTTGCCTACATCCAGAGCCATCTTTGCTTCCTTGTAGGAACGGCTGACTTCTTTGATCTCATGTACAATGGTACCGTATGCAATACGGATCTCACGGATACCTTCCTTCAGGAGAGCCGCTTCCAGTGCTCTTGCCGATTTTTCAATTTCTTTGCCGGTATCGGTCTCTGCGAATTCCTTCACCACGATCACGTTGCTCTCGTCTACCGCTGTGATGAAATCCTTGCTGTTGCTGCCAAAATGAGTTCTGGCCAGTTCCAGGACATTATTATCCTTGCCTCCCGCAGATTCCACGATCATGACCACTCTGGGCACGTCTGTCTGAATATGCAGCTTCTTGGAACGGCTGTAGATATCCACCAGCAGCAGATTATCCAGCAGCAGATTCTTGATGAAATTGTCCTTATCAAATCTCTCCTTATAGGCCACCAGCAGATTCTGGATCTGAAACGCAACCATTTTGCCGATCATATAGACATCCTCACCGGTACCTCCGGCTACGAGAATATACTCCAGCTGCTGCTCATCATAGATCTTGAAATACTGATATCCCTGGATCTCCTGGGAGTCCGCCGGTGATGCCGCGAATTCCACCGCGGGCTTGGAACAGTTGCCCATATCCATGGTGGCTGCTACTTCCTTGCCATCCACATCCATGACACACAATTCCACTCTGGCGATTCCTTTCAATCCTTCAATGGTGTTCTGTAAAATCTGATTTGATATCATCTTCTGCTCCTTCAGTCCCCAAACATACTTCTCTTTTGCTATAACCCCGAAAAATGATATGAGAGTCCATATCATATATAAATTTACAGAAAAACTGGTAAAAATGCAATAGTTTTTTATGCATTTTTTAGTAAAAATGCCTTTTTCTTTTAAATACGCGCAAAAAAAGAATTCGGAAAACTAATATTCCGAACTCTTTTTGTCTTAGCGTTTATTATGTATTATTTCTGCGCTAAATCCGCAGATCGATATTCGCACCAAGTTCCGGTGTTACGCTGCGCTCCATAGCAGCGGAATCAATCATCTGGACGATTCCCTGTCCCAGTGCTTCGTTCGTATCCATCGCCTTGCTCAGCACAGCCGTTCCGATTTTCGTCTGCAGATTATTTGAAGCCATTGACATTGATAATCCTGCGATATCCATAATAACACCTCCTGTATCTGTTCATATCTCTCAGATTACGTTCTTACTATAGCACACTTTTTTTGTTTTTTCCACACTATCCACGCACCCTGCGAATATTTTTCTCCGTGATCTGGATCTTGCCTTCTTTTAACAGATGTCCTACCGCGCGCTTGAACTCGTTCTTGCTCATGCCGGTCTCATGGGCAATGACCTCCGGCGCCGCCTTATCATTAAACGGCAGAGAACCTTCATAGCTGTCCAGCAGTCTCTCGATCTTCTCCGCATCCTTCTGAATCTGCAGATAGGCTTTTTCCCGGACACTCAGTGTCAGCTTACCGTCTTCCAACACTTTTACCACTCTGGCAGTGACCTGATCGCCAATCCTGAGCTCGGTATCTCCGAACAGTTCTTTTTTCGGGATCAGTCCGGAAAAGCAGTTATCCACTGCCACAAACGCACCGAAATTCTTGCTGATCTCATAGATCCGGCCGGTTACCTTATCGTCTTTTTTGTACGGGCTGTCCGTGCGCAGATGTTCATAGACATTCATGGTCGCACACAGTCTGCCGCTCTTGTCGATATAGAGGGCTGCCAGCACCTGTTCTCCGGTCTTTACCTTGCGGGTCTGCTGCTTAAAGGGCAGGAGCAGATCCTTCTCCAGTCCCCAGTCCAGGAAGGCACCTACTTTCCCTACCTGTACTACAGTGAGCAGAGCCACCTGTCCCATACACAGCTTCGGGGTTCTCGTCGTAGAGATCAGACGGTCATTGGAATCCCGGTACAGGAATACTTCCAGTTCATCTCCGACCTTTGCTCCTTCCGGCACCTGCTTCGCCGGCAGCAGCACTTTGTCCTCCGGTGCTTCCTTCGTTGCCAGATACACTCCGAATTCTACTTTTTTCACTATTACCAGCGTCTGTTTTTCGCCTAATCTCAATTCCACGTTCTCTCCTGTTCTGACAGCATAGGATTACTGTCCCTGAAATTCCACTGATACATAAGGTTTACCGGCTTCGTCCTGCAGGCAGATGACGTAGTCATTCTCTGTAGACACTACATACGGATGCAATACATCATCCAGGAATGCCTGTTTCTTGTATTCCGCCCGCATCTGACGGATCACAAAATCATCCGGCAGATACTCCATGGCAATATTTACATACTGCCCATTGTTTACATGATGGTTGGTGTCCAGGTGGTGTTTTTTCACCACGATGGGTTCCAACAGTTCTCCACCTTCCGGCACGGCAATTTTGCGGGGGGCATACTCCATGTCCAGCTTTTCGTCTATTTCGTAGCCCTTATGCATGGCTTCGTTCACCATTACCGGTTTGCCGGTGCCGACATCCAGCAGACTCCATAAGGAATTGGCTTTCGCCAGATATTCTCCCTGTTCATCCAGCATGGCAAAATTACGGTATCCCAAAAATACTTTTAGCTCATAGGGCAGCGTCACGATCTTTACTTTTTCCCCTAATTTCGGATAACGGTTCACCACGATCTGCCAAGAGGAAAGGACCCAGACCTGACCAATCTCCTTCATATAACCGATTCCCAGCCCCACATCCTCCGAATGGAAGGTGGAACAATCCTGAAAATAATTCAGTAATGCGTCCAGCGTAAGATACCCTTCACTGTCTGTCTCGCTGTAACGTATTCTACTGTCAAATGCGTACATAACTTCCGATCTCCTTTGCGGCGATGTTCTGCCACAGCCGTTCTTTTTACAGATTTCCCGTAATTGCCGTAACAATCTCCGGGAACATCTGGATAATGATCATGGCGATCCAGAAAATACAGTAGCATATCATTCCCGGATTGCCGATCACGGTCTTGAATCTCCGTCCCTTTGCAATCTGTCCCGGCTCTAATTTCAGCTTCTTACGATATACAATGAACAATACGATTCCCGTAACCAATACTGCCAGAATAAACAATACATAGATCATATAGCCGATCCATCCCGGCAGGTACTTCATCATGTAGTCCATGACAGCCTGTGAATCTGCCCCGTTCATAATGACTTCCTGGTATTCCTCCAGATGGATTGCTTTCAATAACAGTACACTGACTACGGCACCCATAAAATTAATGCACATATGCAAGCCGATGGTCACTTTCAGTTCTCCGGTCTTCACATACAGAAATGCCAGAAACATTCCCAGTAAAAATGCGTAGGCAAACTGATTCAGGTTGCCATGGAACAATCCGAACATCAGACCGGACAGAACAACAGCTACTCCCTGTCCGTATTTTACGGTACGATCCACGATCAGTTTCCGGAAAATATATTCCTCAAGGATCGGCGCGCAGATCACCATATAGAGAAATGTAACGATCATATTGGATCCGGTGGCATAGGTCATCAGTGCATTGTCCACTGCGGAGCCTTTTAATGCCCCTACGACAGTGGTGATCAGCGTTCCCACCAGATTACCACAATACATCAGTGCAAAACACATGATCAGCGCCAGAACAAACTGTCCCGGTGTAATGCTTTTCTTCGCGGGTGCTTCCCCGGGCATCCGCTTTACCACAGCGATCAGAACCGGCATACCCACAAGATACAGTGGTAATACTGCCAGGATCAGGCTTATGGTGGTGTCCTGCAGCCATTCCGGCTTCACCGCACCTACGATGGTCATTACTCCCATCTGCACTGCGTAGGTGACCAGTGTTCCGATCAGGAATCGGAAACCTAAGCTGGAAAAACTTTTCTTCATGCTTTTTTCTTCCATTTAATTTTCTCTCCCTCATGTACTATAAACTTTTCAGAATCACATTTTCTAAATCCGCTCTGAATAGTTACAGCATAGCATAAATCCTTTGTGTATGAAACTATTTTTTCCATGGCTTAAGACAGTTCCATAGGAAAAGGCTGCGCATCTTCAATATGCACAGCCTCTGTAATCTTCCTCTATGACGATCCTGTTATTCTCCCAGACCGTTCTCTACGGCTTCTACCAGGGTCTTCAGGGCTTCTGCCTCATCCTCACCCTCACATACGAATTCGATCTCATCCCCACATTTTACGCAAGCACCCAATACACTGAGTACGCTCTTGGCATTTGCAGTATTTTCACGGAATTTGAAGGTGATCAATGACTTGAACTGCATTGCCTCCTTGCACAGAATTCCGGCGGGACGCAGATGCAGGCCCGTGGGATTCTTGATTACGACTTTCTGACTTACCATATAACAAACCCTCCAATATCTATATTATTCTGCATTATTTTCTCTAGTGTTTATGATTTTACTTTTCATTTACATTTCTATCATAGCATGAATGAAAAGCATTCACAAGGGCTTTTACCAGACAACTTTCGGAATCTGTCTGCTAGAACATGATATCCTGTATCAGGTTGGCAAGCTTCCGTGCTTCTTCCTGGATCACCTGCTGATCCTTTCCTTCGATCATGACTCTTACCAGCGGTTCGGTTCCGGAAGGACGGATCAGGACGCGGCCCTCTCCGGCGAATTTTTCTTCCAGTTTCCCAATGGCTGCTGCGATCTCCGGATATTCCATATATTTCTCTTTTTTGTGATTGGCCACTTTGGCATTTACCAGTGCCTGGGGCAGTACTTCCATCACCTTAGCCAGTTCTGACAGAGGCTTTCCGGTATCCACCATGACCTGCAGCAGATGCAGTGCACTGAGTAGTCCGTCTCCGGTGGTATTCTCATCCAGGAAAATAATGTGACCGGACTGTTCGCCGCCGAGGCTGGCGCCGATCTCCTTCATGCGCTCCAGTACATAGCGGTCACCTACCTTGGTCTTCTCCATATGGATGGCATTCTTCTCTGCCATCAGGAAGAATCCCAGATTACTCATAACGGTTGCCACGATGGTATCCTTCTTCAGAGTACCCTTGCTCTTCATGTAGTTGCCTACGATTGCCATGATCTGGTCACCATCGACGATATTACCGTTCTCATCCACAGCCAGCAGTCTGTCTGCGTCTCCATCGAAGGCCAGACCGACATTGGCCTTTTCATAGACCACTCTGGCCTGCAGTTCTTCCATATGGGTGGAGCCACAGTTGGCATTGATATTGGTACCGTCCGGATTGTTGTGGATGGCCACCACGCTGCCGCCCAGTTCTTTCAGGCATTCTACGGATGTATAGAAAGAGGCACCCTCTGCACAATCCACCACGATCTTCAGTCCGGTCAGATCCACATTGACCGCTCTCATGGCATGATTGATGTACTCTTCTCTGGCATCGGTACGGTACTTGATCTTGCCGACTCCGGGACCGATGGGAAATTTGATACCGGGCATATTGTTACGGATCAATGCCTCGATCTCATCTTCCATGGCATCGGGAAGCTTATAGCCGTTACCGTCAAAGAATTTAATACCATTGAACTCTACCGGATTGTGGGATGCGGAGATCACAACGCCGGCATCTACTTTGTATTTCTTGGTCAGATAAGCAACCGCAGGAGTGGGAATCACACCTACGTAGACACAGTTGGCTCCTACGGAGCAGGCTCCTGCCATCAACGCATTCGCCAGCATATCTCCGGAAATTCTGGTATCACAACCCACCATGATCGTGGGTTTGTGCTCATTTTCCTTCGTAAGTACATAGGCTCCTGCCTGCCCCAGTTGCATGGCAAGCAACGGAGTCAGTTCCTCGTTGGCAATTCCTCGTACACCATCTGTTCCAAACATTCTAGCCATGATAAAAAACCTCTCATTCTATCTTTTAATTATTTGTATCCTGATTCTTCAGTCGGATGTGGATATTGACATCATTTTCTACCATGATATCCTCCGACAGGTTAAACGTCACAGGGATCGTGTAATTTCCCGGTGTCAGTTCTTCTACATTGTTGTCATTCATCCATTTCTCCAGATCCAGTACTCCCGTCACCGTATCATCCCGCAGAATACTGATATCTCTGTCCAGGCCGGATACCGTGATATCATAAGTCTCCGCCTCTGTAGTGATCTCTGCCTCCATTCCCTCCGGCACACCGCTGATCGTAATGTTCTCTGCCGGTACGGACAGGTCCTTGGTCGCGATCGGTTCAATGTATACCGTTGCAGTGATCTTGCCGTCAAAGCTCTTATCCGCCAGTCTGACGTTAGCGGGCAGGTACTCCTTCAGATTAATGATATCCACCAGATCGCTGGACTGTCCGGTAATATTCATACGATCCTCCGGTACGGTAATGGCAGATACTCCCAACAGTGCTGATGCCGTTCCGGCGATCTTCACTGTAGACCTGCTACTCTCTACTTCACCGGTAGCCATATAACCGTCCTCAGGTACACCCATATATTCAATCTCTACCGGTACTTCCTTCGTTGCCAGCACTTCTACTGTCATATGCGCAGAATCCACGTTTTTCTTGACAGTTTCCAGAGATAGTTCATTGTCGTCCGCATCATACAGCTTAATGTCCACATTAGCCGACAGACTGCTGGTGGAATCTGCTACATTGATGTCCACTCCGGCATGATCGATCTGTGAGATCGCTGATTTAGGTCCGGTTACTTCGATGTTGGTCTGATCCAACGTTACATTGCCGATCATATAACCGGATGCCACCTCTCCCAGCGTGGTGCTCTCCAGTTTGATCCATTTGCTGGTCTTGTCTTCCACATTCAGGCGCACGGAATCGTGATTACCCCTGATCTCCACGGAATCGTTGCTGATATTCTCACAATAATAAGTGATGGCGATCGTATTGATATCTGTCAGTTTGCTCATATCCGCTTCCGCTACAATATCGTTTCTGCGCAATTCGGATTTTACAATACTCTGGGGGCCTGTTACCGTTACTCTTACCAGATTACTGTTGTCCAGCACCTCATATACTTTTCCTTCTTGCTCCAGCAGATCTGTGTTAATCAGTCTGACCTGGATATTATTGAAGGTTACCGTGTCCTTCGGATCATAGATCTGTGCCACCAGAAACCACAATACAAAGGCCAGCACCAGAGAAGCAAGCTTCAGTCCAAGATTACGTGTCAGTAATTTTTTCATTTCTTCTCACGGCTCCTTCCCTTCCAGATTCGCAGATTTTTGTGTTCCTCTCCGGTATTGTTCAGGATCTTATGCATTCTGTCGCGAAGAGTCTCCGCATCCAGATTCCGCTCCAGCTTTCCTTCGTATGCAACGCTGATCTTACCCGTCTCTTCGGATACGATCACCGTCAGGGAATCTGTCACCTCCGAGATACCCACACCGGCACGATGTCTGGTACCCAGTTCCTTGCTCAGTCCCAGGTTATCCGACAGCGGCAGATAACAGGTGGCAGAGGCTACCCGGTTCCCCCGTACGATCACAGCACCGTCATGCAGCGGGGTGTTGTGCTCGAAAATATTGATCAGCAGCTGGCTGGTCACGATACCATCCACATCGATTCCCGTTCTCTCATAATCCCGCAGGGAAACCTTCTGTTCGATAACGATCAGGGCACCGGTCTTGACCTTGCCCATCTCCACACAGGCTTTGGTGATCTCATTAATGGTCTTCTCGGAAAATCCCTCGTCCACACGATGATTGTTGTCAAAAGGTAATACAGAACTGATAATATTCTTCTTGCCCAGTTCCTCCAATGCCTTTCTCAATTCCGGCTGTAGCACCACTATGAGGGCTGTCACCGCAAAGCCCAGGACATTCTGGGCCATCCACAGGATGGTAGTCATACGGAAAAAATAAGCCAGCAGCAAAAAAATGAGGATGACAACCAGACCCTTGAGCAATACCCATGCCCGGGTCGTCTTCATCCACACTAACGCATAATACAGCAGTACCGCAATGATCAGGATCTCGGCCACATCGCCGAAATCCATGGTTGTGCGGTAACTGCTGAAATTTTTAATATATTCTGTCAGCTTATCCCCTAATTGCATTTTCCATTAATCCCTTCAGAACAATTCTTCATAATCATCGGAGTCATCCTGAGGATTCGTGTGATTGCCGCCTATGGTGACACTTCTGCCACCGGACATCTCGTGTCCGCGGTAACCGCCCTGCTGTCCGTAAGGAACTCCGTTTCTGGCGGGGGTACGTTCTGTCACAACACTTCGGCCTGTTCCTTCTGAGGGCCTGCCGGTATGTGCCGTACTTCTGTAGGTCTGGTCTGCAGATCTCGTACCCTGTCCGGAGGTTCTGGTCTGCTGACCTGCCGGACGTCGCTGTGTATTGATTTTCTTCACTGTATTGGTGGGCGCCGCAACTGTCATTTTGGGCACTGCCTTTACATAGTAATAATACTCGTCATCTTCAAACTGTACTTTCTCCGTTCTGCTATAGTCCAGACAGAATCGGAAAAATTCTATGATCTTGCAGGCGATCAGCGTAACAACGGCACCT
>OHTD01001252.1_pt1 | contig 11621 bp, 15 predicted proteins | sample 1578871 | NCBI WGS metagenome assembly OHTD01 (sample SAMEA3879574, study PRJEB24766) | human gut metagenome | biome: human-associated habitat; feature: feces | place: USA | collected 1985/1987 | reverse complement strand
GATATGACTCTGCCAGTGGAAAAGATTAACCGTTCTTTTGTCGAATCAGGAATTGAGATTCAAGAAGTCCATCTTTGTGAGGATACTTTAGAGGACTACTTCAAAAAGATAACAGGGGGTGAGGGGATTGCTTAACTTGATTCGGTGCGAGTTTTGGAAACTGAAAAGAAAAATGTTCGTGCAGTTGGTATTGGCGGCATCTTTTCTGTTTCCAATCCCGCTAACTGCCATTATCTATTATCTGAACACGGCGCAGAACAAATACGCTACAAAAGCAGCAGCTTTTGACGCCCTGTGGCAATCCGTAATCGGTTTTGGTATGTTGCTACTTCTTCCCTGCATTTTAGGAATTGTTGCAGCACTCCTCTTTTTTATGGAGCGAGATAACGACACCTTTAAAAACCTACGGACAATTCCGATAACAAGTTCACAGATGGTTATCGCAAAGTGCATTGTTTTATTATTGCTTAGTATTGCGTTTTGTATATCTTCGACTGTAGCCTCTATCCTTTGCGGTTTTGTCTTTTTCGGAGTGACCGATATTTTGTTTAAGGTATTGTTTTCCGCTATTTACGGATTATTGATTGCGATTAGTGCATTACCGCTGATATTGCTGATTATATTTTTCATTATGCTTTGTGTATTTTATAGTGTATTCAACCTGCTCTCAACATTTTCTATGACAGCACTTCCAAAATGGCTTGTACTTACTCTGCCTACACCGAGCATTATGTTGTGGGGAACCCAGCAAATGTCTTCTCGTACTGCTATAAACGACACAGAGGATTTGCAGAACTTCATTCAAATGGGATTGATACCTTCTACTCCTCAACTAATTATAACTTTGGGGGTAATTGGGGTTGTTTCACTTCTTCTGGCGGTCTATCTTTATAAGAAAAGGAGTGAGTGAAATGGTAACAATTATAAAAACCGAGTTTATGAAGCTGAAAAGATATTTTATTGTCTGGATTGGCGTGTCCCTCATGCTTCTTACAGTTCTGCTAACCTTGTTTACTACAATGGCCGATGACGGTATGGGACTACCAATTTCTTTTTGAACAGGTAGTTAAGCATTTTGTAACAATGATTTTCCCAATGTGTATCACGCTGATTAGTGGGTATATGATTTCCCGTGAATATACAGACGACACATTAAAAAATATTGAAACATTACCCATTTCATTTAGGAAACTTCTGGCAGGTAAATTGATTGTTTCTGCAATTCTGTCGCTTTTCTTAGGAATTGTGCTTTGCTTTCACAGTCGTTGCAAATTTTATCATGGGATATGATGGATTTGCTTTGATTCCTGCGCTTACAGGATTGGTGCAAATGGCATTGTTAGGATTCTTCCTTTACTTGACAATGCTGCCCATTATTGTTCTGACAAGCAGATATAAAGGGAGTTTCCTTGTAGGGGTTATCGTCGCTTTTGTATATGGGTTTATAGGAATGTTTGCAAATGGGACTTTACAATCTATATATCCTGTCTCCGCTGCGCTTGGTTTAATCAATTATCGAGCTGGGGCAGAAGGAGTTATGTGGAATAAAGGACTGTGTTTTATTAGCATTCTGATTATGTGTGCTATTGGAATTGCTTTGATGTTTGTAAAACAGAAACCAGAAAAGAGAGAAGCTAAAAAAACACAGCACACAGCACCTAAAAAGGGCTGGTAAAAGAAAGAGAGGTAACCTTTATGAGTTCTAAGAAAAAAATAGGAATTGTGATTGTCGTTGCTGTACTAGCAATTACTTTTATGACTGTAGCTTTTCTCACTACGCAAACCAATACAGACTACTATACGCAGATTGATAACCGATGGGTAACAGATATTGCACCGCATGGTGCGATGAACTATAAATACACATTGGTTGCTTATGATGAAAGTGGTAATGCGAAAGACGTTACTTTTGAAACAAGCAAAGTTCTCACAGATGGTGCGTATCTGTGCTTGAAAGTGGCTCCCATCAGAGGGGTTGTAACATGGGCTGAAATGCAGTTTGATGAATTACCTTCTTCTGTTCAAGAAAAATATAAAGAATAACCCCGCAGGACAATAAAGGTGCCTGTAATGAAATATATTTAGATCAGCTGCCACACGACGGCAAAAGAAAAAAAAGCCGTCGTACAGCAGCCCTTTTGACACGCCTATAAAACCAGCGGCGGCTTTGAGAAATCAAGGCCGCCGCTTTTCTTTGCCCGGCACAGGATCGGCGGCCCACGGAGGAAGCCGCCATGCTGATATGTCCTGTTTTTCAAAAGCATAACTTCTTAAAAAAAGCCTGTACCCAACAGGGGGCAGCTCCGGCCAGCAGTATGAACTATACTATGTAAGGAAACTTCATATCAATTTAATTTTCGCCCGGTGGGTCTACGACCTGCCGGGCGAATTTTGTCGTTTCCTGCGGTTTCATATTTGCTCTGGAAGTTTTTCCAAAAAAAGTCCAAAAAGGAGGCGTTCAGCGGGCAGCAAAGGGTATCGCAGGATTAGTAGTAGCGGAAAGGGAGAGAACCACCCAATCCCCCAACAGAAAGGGGGTGAAAATGATGGAAGCTATCCCCCGCGACTATGGACAAGGCCAGTTCGATGCCTTTTGCAAAAAAGTGTTGAAGAATGAGGCACGGGCTTATCTGCGGAATATGAAGCGTCAAAGAGATCGTGAAACGATGTTCAGCGACCTGCCGCAGCATGAGTTGGACAAGCTCTGCACCGTAGACCGCTATCCCAGCGACAGCTTTGTGTTTAGCTCTCATGGGTACGATTTACATATCGACAACGAGCTTGTGGCCGACGCTTTTGCCAACCTGCCGCAACAGGAACAAAGTATTTTGATCCTGTACTGCGTACTGGATATGGCAGATGGCGAGATCGCCAGCCTCACAGGGATGTCCCGCAGCGCCGTCCAGCGCCACAGGACAAAGACACTGAAAGAGTTGCGTGTAAAATTGATGGCGCTCATGCCGGAAGGAGGTTGACGCGGATGAAAGAACCTGCCTACAAAGGCAAAGAGCCTTTGCCCCTTTCAGTGTATGTGTCCGCCCGTGCAGGCGATCCCCAAGCCGTAGAACGGTTGCTTCGGTACTATGACAATTACATGAATTGTCTGTGTACCCGGACGCTCTATGACGAGGACGGCTATCCTCATTTGTGCGTGGACGAGTACATGAAACGGTGCTTAGAAATCAGGTTGATCCAAGCTATCGTTAAGGTTTAACGATAATCGCCCGGCTGGATGCAGCGGCTTACCCTTTCCCCGCCAGCAAAAGGTCTGTGGCGTCACAGTTCTTTGAAAAATATGCCCGTATATAGCGGCGCATCATAGGGCAAACGGACACATTCTGTCTGTGCCGAGCCGTGCGGCAGGTGCGCCATGAGGCTTTTCCATAGGAAAAAGCGGAGCGATCAAACTGGGCTGTAAAACAAGTGTGGCAACTTGTGGGCGACGACGTACAGGCAGGACAATGATACTCCCTTATAGCCATAGTTCGAGCGTTAAAAGCGTCACAAGCAATGGGTAGGGCCGCGTGAGAACCACGCGGGGGTGAAAGTCCCGTGGAGCTGTGCCAGCAGCCGTCCGCAATGCCTAATTTTCATTTTGGAAAGGCAATAACATACCGTCCTCTGATCGGAAAGGAGGACGCTATGTTTAATACCCAAATGCTGGCCGATATGCGCCAGCAAAACATTAAAGAAGTCAATGCGGATGATCTTGTTGACATCCGCACTGTTTCCGTTGATACCTCATTACCACCTGAACAGCGCATGATGAATTATCTGGAACAGGTAAAGAACCCCTATCTTTTTCGATGTGGGGATGCCGTTGTATCTGTTCGGTTTTCCGCTGGCGGAACCGCCCTTGACGGCCTGCTGAAAAATTATTTTTCAGGGCTGAAAAAGGGCTGATTTTGTCGGTCATGTATGCTATAATCATATTGTGATTATAGAGGATTGGAGGTATCTTGAAACGAGGCAGAAAATCTTCTAATAACACCTTTACAGAGAACGGCAAGAAAATTTGGAAGTGCGGAAAATATAAACGACTTTCCAAAGAGGACGGACACGATGTAAGTTACAGTATCGAGAACCAAGACGCTATCCTCGACTATTATCTGGCAAACCACCCGGAAATCCAAGTGGTAGACAACTATCAGGACGATGGACGGACTGGTACTGACAGCGACCGTGAGGACTTTCAAAGGCTTCTGGCTGATATTTACGCAAAGAAAATCAACTGTGTAATTGTCAAAGACCTCTCCCGTTTGTCCAGAAATGATTACGAGTGCGGCCACTATCTTGAATATGTGTTCGTTTCTCTGGATGTTCGTTTTATCTCCGTAGAGCTTCCGGCACTGGACAGCTACCTGCGGCCCGAAGAAATCAGCAGCATTGCAACTAAAATGCAAAGCTACATGAACGATCAGCATTGCTACCAGACCTCAATCAAAATCCGCAGCGTATTGGATATGAAGCGCAGCATGGGACAGTTTATCGGAGCTTTCGCCCCCTATGGGTATCTGAAAGACCCGGAGGACTATCACAAGCTGGTTATCAATCCAGAAACCGCCCCCATCGTGCAGGACATTTTTCAGTGGTATGTGTACGAGGGTATGAACAAAAATGCGATTGCCCGGAAATTGATTGCGTTAGGGATTCCAAGCCCGACAGCCTACAAGCAGCAAATGGGGATGAATTACCATAACCCCCACGCGCAAACCGGCAAGGTATATTGGAGCGAGCGCACCATCGTGAATATGCTGAAAAATCCGACCTATTTAGGCCACATGGTACAGGGACGCCACCAAGTCAAAAGCTATAAGGTTCACACGATTGTTCCTATCCCGGAAGATGATTGGTTTTGGGTAGAAAATACACACGAAGCCATCATAGATCAGCAAACCTTTGACCGGGCGCAAGAGCTTTTGGAAAAGAATGTGCGGACTTCCCCCAAGGCAAAAACGGTTTGTCTGTTTTCCGGCTTCCTCCGCTGTGGGGATTGTGGCCGGGGCATGACGCGCCGGACTTCCAAGGGGTACACTTATTATAGCTGCAAGACGTACATTATGAAATCCAGAGGCTTGTGCAGCAGTCACACCATCCGGGACGAGTTGGTGGAGCAGGTAGTATTTGAAGCTGTCAAAAGACAGATTGACCTTTGCGGTTCTCTCGCAGAAATCATTGACGAAATAAGCCAAGCCCCCGTAGTGCGTAATCAGTTAACAAGGCTTGACAAGCTGCTGAAAACACAAGAACAGGAGCTTCACAAGATTACAAATCTTTGTGATAATCTGTATATCGACTGGAAAAGCGGCGACCTGACGCGGGATGAATACCACCGCATGAAAGCGAAGTTTGAACAACAGGCCGAGGAAATCCGGCAGACTATCGCAAATCTGCAAGAGGAACAGACCTTTGTATCAAACGGTATCACTTCCGCTGACCCGTACCTGCAAACATTTTTGAAGTATAAGAATATCGACCATTTGGAGCGCGGTATTGTTGTTGCCTTGATAAAACAGATTAGCATTTATGAGGAAAAACGAATTGAAGTAGAATTTAACTTTGCAGACCAGCACCAGCGGATATTGGACTTCATAGAAGCCAACCAACCAAAGCTGCGTGTTGTCAAGAGCGAGGCCGTCTAACTGGCGGCTTCCACCTCTTGATTTTTTCAGGCGCAAAGTTGTGTATAAAAGAACGAGGCTGTGGCTTCCGCGCATAAACGAGGCAATTGGTCATCTGTCGTTGACCAAGATTCGGCCCGAGCATTTGAACGAATTCTACAGAGATATTCTGACAAACAGTGTCTGCAAGAACAAAAGCAGGGCTTATTCTAAAGGAGAACTCCTGAGAACGCTTGAACGCCTCGATGTTCCGAATTCTGCACTTGCAAGAGAGACAGGATTGGCTCCGATGACAATTACCGCTGCCGTCCGAGGCCAACCCATTTGGATTTCCAGTGCGGAAGCAATCTGTGAAGCTTTGGATTATGACCTCCACGACATCTTTACTGTAGAGGAGGTCAAGGTTCCCCTGTCGGCAAAGACGGTGCTTGAACATCACCGACTCATTTCTACGATTCTACATCAGGCAGAAAAAGAAATGCTCGTGCAGTTTAATATGAAAGAGAATTACGATGAAGTAAAGGTAAGAATGCCAAAGGGTCAAAAGGATATCATTAAAGCCCACGCGGATAAACACGACGGGGGCAGTGTGAACGCCTTTATCAACCGGGCAATCACAAACCAGATGGAGCGGGACAACACACCGGATACCACCCCTACGGAATAAAAATTCCCGCCTGAGTGGCGGGAGTGTTGACAATCTCTCAAAATCGAGGTATAGTATAGAAAACGAGGGTGCTACCGGTAGACGGTCAGCCCCGAAGTCTATGAGTTACGAGAAGTAACCGCCAAACTGTGGGGACAGGGGCGGTTACTTCTTGTTATTAGCCGCAATAAACAGGCTGATAATGCCAACGATTAAAATGCCGATCTGGATAAGGTCGGAGTATGTAACCATTCGCACACCCCCTCTCTGAAAAGTGGGGGCGCAGAAGCTACCCCCGATGATGGGGGCTGACCGCCTACCGTTACTGGTAGCACCATCGACAGCATAGCACAGAGAATGACAAAAAGCAAGGGAAGATTGCAATATCTGAGCGGCAACGAGGAATCTTATACCGTTAATTTTGGCGATATCTCGTACAAGGACAGCTGAGGCAGATTGATGCGGGTGACACCCTGAAACCGGAGCTCACCTGTTACAGGCCATCTCTGGGCGCTACAGAGGGAATTACAGAAGCAAGCCGGGCGAGCATCTTGAAATGCTGCCCGGCGGTTCCTTTGTGGCTGCCGTGCGGTCTGCCTGCCTGGCAATAACTCCCCTGCCGGCTTGAAATATAGGCCAGCACCGAAGGGCTTTCCTTCGAGCCACCCACCCCCCGGGGGGATAGCGGGGAAGGGGGTGGGGTCATTCGATAAGGTATAGATATATGCGACACACCCTCTCTTATCGTTTCTCGATAATCCCCTCTATTTCGTTCACATTATATTCGTATTTTGTTTGCATTTCATTCATATTTAGTTTGAAAAGGAACGAAGCGCAAATGTTATGCTGCCACAGGTGCAGGCTGCCGCCGTGTATGGTTTACTGCCGATGGCAATAGCTGCCGCCTTAGTATCCGCTCACTTGGAAATGACACGCTGCGGCGTGTTTTCCGGCTTGTTTGGATACATACAGGGGTTTCCCACACGTCCCAAAAGGGAACCGTGTGGGGCGTTAATAGCCTTTCTTTCCCCTGTCCGATATCCGGCTTACGGCGGCGTATGCCTCCCGCAGCGTCTCAGTGTCCATCTTCTGGAGCTGCCGAAGAATCCACAGCCCCCAACGCACTGCCCTATGGCAGCTACACTGTGAAGGAAAACCCCAAGGAACCAGGCAGCGATATGGCAAACGACGAATATCTCCTGAATTCGTCCACACATTCCAAGCACTTTTTGTACTGATCTGTTTCAAAATAGGCGTTCGCCAGTTCCAGCCAATAGTTACCCAGCATACTGTAGGTTTGTTCTTCTGCCTTTAGCAGTTTGATTCTCTCGGATGCATTTGCAATGCCTGTAATCTCAGCAAACTTTTCGATTGCTTTTTCATTCAGTGTCTTCAAACCATCCAGATTGTATTCCTGTACCATGTCCACCATGTAATCGAATGCACGGTCGCGATTCTTCATTACAGTGTCTTTCTCTTCATCATCCAGCTCCCAACCGCTCATGATGAATGCCATATCCGCATTTTCGCCAACCCGCTTATAGTTGTTATACGAATCGACTGCAGTGTATACTACTGTAAGCGCGAGCTTCTTCCAATTCAATGCGTTCGATACCGATAGGATTGCAAGGGGATTTGGAACTGCACTTCTCATAGCTGCGGCTTTCTCTTGGTTATGAATAAATTGCAGGCGCTCTCGCTTTACGGAAATATTGAGGTAGGATTTGATAATATCACGCAAATTCCTGAGATGGCTCTGTGTTATTTCATCGACTGCACCTGGATTAAGGCAACACCGCATAAATACCAAAATCCGCATTATACAATAGGTGCCAAATAAAAACTGTGGATAACCTCTGAATTTTTGCCCGCAAAGGCGCACTTACTCAAGCTGCCAGACAGGGTCTGTCAGCCAGAATCAGATTTGCCAGTGCAAACATGATATTGAATTTAATGAAGTGAAGGCTCTTATCATGAATCGATTGAACATCATCAAGCCTTCTGCTAAGGCAGATGCCGAACATGAGATTAATGATTTTATAAGCAATTGGAAATTGCTGGCAACTCAATCCAAGGAACTTAGATACTATGTTTATACAACTAAAACGTATAATCGTCTAATGAACACTTATGGCGAAGTTTGTACTGATCTTGAAAAGCCGACTCTTCGTTCTATGCGTGATGTTGAGAGTGCAGCAAATATGTTCTATTACACGGAGGACTAAAAGCCTATGTCCAGGTGTGGAATTGCGCAGAGCAGTACCGGCCCGCCGGGTCGCCCATTGGCTGGCTGCTGACCGTGTGCAAAAACCTGTGCCTGATGCATCTGCGGCGCGAAAAGAAAAAAGCCGCACTCAGTGAAGAAGAATGGGACGCCATTCCCGCACAGGCATGCGGCCTAGATGCAAATGAACGCATTCTGCTGCTGTATGCGCTGGCTGCTCTCGGTGATGAGGAGCGGCGCGTTGTGCTGCTCCATGCGGTCACTGGCATGAAGCACCGGGAAATTGCGGCACTGCTGGAACTGCCGCTTCCTACCGTCCTGTCTAAATATCACAGAGCATTGAAAAAGATGCGCGTTATTATGGAAGGAGATGACGCCCGATGACGAACAAAAAAATGGAGCAAAAGTTGGCTTCAGCCCTTGAAAAAACTGCACCAGACGATGTGTGCGGCGTTCTCTCCCGCTGTGAAGTGCGGAAAGGAACGGCGATCAATATGACAACAAAAAAACCAGCAAAGAAAATATGGCCCACACTCGTCGCTGCCTGTCTTGCGGTGATACTGCTGGGCGGCGGAGGACTGTTCTATCAGCAGGCGAATGCAGTTGCGTCCGTGGTGTCTCTGGATGTAAATCCCAGCATCGAACTGAAGCTCAGCAGGAGTGAATCTGCCCATACAGCTTACCGTACAAAGATTCTTTTTGAAACCAACCAGCTTCTGCAAAAAGAGCAGGATGAGAATGCGGTAATCACCGCTACGGCAGGGCAGCTCATGAAGCTGCTGAAAAAAGATATTGTCGTCTACCTGTCTGATGGCAAAGAACTTGCCACCCCTCACGTTTTTCGTGCTGTTAATAGCATTCAGGAAGATTTAATTTCTGAGAACGAGAAAGCAGTCGCCGATTGGGTCTTCCGAAACAATAAACACGCCGGTGCCACAACAGATACATTATCCAGTGCAAAGTGTTTATACCTTGCGATTCGGGTCAACCAGCATGTATATGGAGTGGCTGGTATTGCGGTGAACGGTATTCCGCTGGACTCTTTCGAAAACAGCGTACTCCTCTCTATTCTGGGCGAGTGCGCTTTGGCACTTGAAAACATCAAAAACGCCAAAGAAAAAGAGGAAGCGGCTGTTCTGGCGCAAAATGAACAGCTTCGTGCTAACCTGCTGTGGGCAATCTCCCATGATCTTCGGACGCCTTTGACAGCGATTTCCGGCAGCGCAGACAATTTGCTTGCAAATTATAAAAAAATGGACGATGCACTACGGGAGCAGACCTTTACCGATATTTATGACGATTCCATGTGGCTAATCAATCTGGTTGAAAATTTGTTAGCAGTCACACGAATTGAGGGCGGACAGGTCAATCTAACGCGGAGTATCGAACTCATGGATGAGGTCGTTTCTGAAGCGCTGAAGCACATCAACAGAAAAAGTAAAGAACACACCATTCGTGTGACCAGCGGTAAAGACTTTATCCTTGCCCACATTGATGCGAAGCTGATCGTTCAGGTGATTATCAATTTGGTTGACAACGCCATCAAATATACCCCTGTCGGTTCCGTAATTGAAATACACACCGATCAAAAAGAGCAATGGGTCACGGTTTCCGTTTCCGACAACGGCCCTGGGATTCCCGATGAGCAGAAACCCCGTATTTTCGATATGTTTTATAGTGGAGCCAATAAAGTGGTCGACAGCCGCAGAAGCCTTGGATTGGGGCTGTCCCTCTGTAAGTCCATTGTGACCGCCCACGGCGGCACGATTTCCGTATCAGACAATCAGCCAAATGGCACTGTGTTCACATTTACATTACCCGCCGGGGAGGTAGAACTTCATGAATAAACCTTTGATATTAGTGGTTGAGGATGACCCGTCTGTACGAAATCTCATTACGACCACTTTAAAAACAAATGATTATCGTTATGTGGTAGCACCTAATGGCTCGGCAGCCATTATGGAGGCCACATCGCACAATCCTGAAATCATCTTACTGGATTTGGGCTTGCCGGATATGGATGGCGTTCAAGTCATTCAAACGGTTCGCTCCTGGTCCAATGTTCCGATTATTGTAATCAGCGCCCGAAGCGAGGATAACGATAAAATCAAGGCGCTGGATGCCGGAGCGGACGATTATTTGACAAAGCCCTTTTCGGTAGAAGAACTGCTGGCACGACTTCGGGTGACGCAGCGAAGACTCTCTCTGATGACGGCAGAGATGTTTACTGCCAGTTCTGTATTTGTGAATGGTAAGTTGAAAGTGGATTATGCCGGGGGATGCGCTTATCTGGATGAAAACGAACTTCACCTGACACCCATTGAGTATAAGCTGTTGTGTCTGCTGTCCAAGAATGTCGGCAAGGTACTGACTCATACCTTTATCACACAAAATATCTGGGGCCGCAGTTGGGATAACGATGTGGCTTCCCTGCGGGTATTTATGGCAACATTGCGAAAAAAACTGGAGCCAACAGAGGAGTCTCCACAATATATTCAAACACATATTGGTGTGGGCTACCGCATGATGAAAATAGAATAACGCTATGAGGCCGGCCAGTGTTCGCACATGGCCGGCCTCGCTAATTGTGTTATGACGATTTCTCTGAGAAATGCCCGTTATCGGCCATGCAGCCAATAACGGGCATTTGTCATTCATATACAAGCTCGGTCAGGACGATTTCCTCCGCACGGTTGCGGATGCTGTTCATGCGGCGCACCCATTCCATTTGGTCGGCGGCTTTGAGCGCTTCGGTCACACCTTCCTGCTTTGCCATATTGGAAACGATGATTTCCATACGCTCGTTGCAGGCTTGGTCGATCTCGGCAAGGTGCCGATGCAGCGTTCCGCTTGTGAGCAGGTTTGCGTAGAGAACCGGACGATGCTCTTTCAGATAGCTGCGGCGCATACGCCCGTACTTGCCGATCTGGTATTCTGGTTCGTCCGGCAGCGCAAGGTTCGGGATAAGATAATCACCCTCCTGACGGTAAGTGCCGCCCATTTCCTCAAATAGAGATTTCATAAAGTTCAGCTCCTTTTTGTGTTGATTTGCAGCGGTTATAAGGCTTTTTTTGGCTCCTTTCCTACAACTGCTGTTCCATTCACCACAAATGAGCCGCAGTCATATGTA
>OHTD01001247.1_pt1 | contig 11638 bp, 9 predicted proteins | sample 1578871 | NCBI WGS metagenome assembly OHTD01 (sample SAMEA3879574, study PRJEB24766) | human gut metagenome | biome: human-associated habitat; feature: feces | place: USA | collected 1985/1987 | reverse complement strand
AGCACGGCTTTCTCTGCCGCAGAGCCGCCCGCGTCCTCTGCAGCGTCCTCGGCTGTGCAGCAGCCGGAGCCGTTCCTGACCGTGGAGGAGTTTCCCCCGCTGGACGGCAGCACCGCCTGCATCCCCCTGATGGCGCAGATACTGGCCGATACCACCGGCATGGACTTGGAGGAAGCCCGCAGCAGCATCACCGTGAGCACCACCGCCTACGCATGGGAGAACTTTGGTCTGTACGACACCACCACCCGGATGCTGGTGGTGTACGAAGCGCCGGACTATGTAAAAGAAGAGCTGCAGGAAGCCAATGTGGAGCTGGAGCAGAAGCCCATCGGGGTGGACGCGCTGGTGTTCATCGTCAACGAGGATAACCCCGTGCAGGCGCTTACCCAGCAGCAGCTGCGGGATATCTATGCCGGAAAGATCACCAACTGGAAGGATGTCGGCGGCAACGACGCCGAGATCGTCCTCATCGGCCGCGAGGCCGCCAGCGGCACCCGCGATGGCTTCGAGTCCATCACCGGCACCAAGGACAAGTGCCAGTATCGTCAGGAGCTGACCTCCACCGGTGATGTGATCACCGCCGTCAGCCAGAACCCCGATGCCATCGGCTACGCCTCTCTGGCCTCCATCAAGGACACCGTCAAGGCCCTGAACGTGGATGGCGTCACCCCCGGCGAAGCCACCGTCAAGGACGGCAGCTATAAGGTCCAGCGTCCCTTCGTGCTGGTGACTGTGGACGGCAAGGTCCTCTCTCCCGCGGCCCAGGCGTTCTTTGACTACGCCACTTCCTCCGACGCAGCTTCCATCATCGCCAAGGCCGGCGCTGTGGCAGTCGCAGGTTAACAAGTAAGGCACGGACACAGGCGACATCCCCGCGCGGGGTGCCGCCTTGCCCCGTATCTGCTGAGGTGCATATATGAAAGCAAAACGATTTATGGAGAACGCCATCCATGGCTTCTTTCTGCTGATGGGTCTGGTGACGGTGGGCTGCGTGCTGCTGATCTCCGTCTACCTTGTCGTCTCCGGCATCCCCGCTATCCGTGAGATCGGCCTTGTGAAGTTCCTCTTTGGCCCCGTGTGGAATTCCAACGCGGCGGAGCCTCAGTTCGGCATCCTGCCCTTTATCCTTACCAGTATTTACGGTACTGCGGGCGCGATCCTGCTGGGCGTGCCCGTGGGCTTTATGACCGCCGTGTTTCTGGCCAAAATAGCCCCGCCGAAGCTGAAGACCGCCGTCTCCGCCGCGGTGAGCCTGCTGGCGGGCATCCCCTCCGTGGTCTACGGTCTGGTGGGTATGCTGGTGCTGGTGCCGGGCATCCGTCAGGTCTTCCATATTCCCGACGGCTCCGGCCTGCTGGCGGCCATCATCGTGCTGGCGATCATGATCCTGCCCACTGTGATCAATATCAGTGAGACTTCCATCCGGGCGGTTCCTGCAGGGATCAAATCCTCCTCTCTGGCCCTGGGAGCCTCCCATGCACAGACTATTTTCCGCTCCATCCTTCCGGCAGCAAAATCCGGTATCGTGACGGCTATCGTTCTGGGAGTGGGACGTGCCATCGGCGAGGCTATGGCGATCACACTGGTATCCGGTAGCAGCGTCAATGTGCCGTTGCCATTTAACTCCGTGCGATTCCTGACCACAGCTATTGTCAGCGAGATGGGATATTCTTCCGGACTGCACAGACAGGTGCTGTTCACCATCGGACTGGTGCTGTTTGTATTTATTATGATCATCAATATCGTACTGAATAAAATACTGAAAAAGGGGGCGGATGACAATGAATAAGGACACCTTATATGTAAAAAGAAAACGCCCCACAGACATGCTTTTGCTGGCAGCCATTTATGTCTCTGCCACACTGGCGGTGGCACTTTTACTGGGAATTATCCTGTATGTCTTCGTAAAGGGCATCCGAACCGTTAACTGGGCATTTTTAACGACGGTGACCAGTGCCAGAAAGCAGACCACCGGTATTGCGGGCAACCTGTTGAATACCCTGTACATCATCGTGATCACTCTGTTGATCGCGACCCCCATCGGCGTGGGAAGTGCCATTTACCTGAATGAATATGCAAAACCCGGCAAGCTGGTCTCCATCATTGAGTTCACCACGGAGACACTGTCCGGTATTCCTTCTATTATTTTCGGCCTGTTCGGTATGATCTTTTTCGGAGAGACTTTGGGCTTCGGCTATTCACTGCTCACCGGTTCCTTTACCCTGACATTGATGGTACTGCCCCTGATCACAAGAAATACGCAGGAAGCATTGCGCACCGTGCCGGACAGTTATCGTACCGGTGCGTTGGGAATGGGATCCACGAAATGGCATATGATCCGGACGATCCTTCTGCCGTCTTCCATGCCAGGTATCGTCACCGGTATCATTCTGGCACTGGGACGTATCGTGGGAGAGTCTGCGGCTCTGTTGTTCACTGCGGGAAGCGACTACAAGCTGCCGAAGTTCACCGGAGTTTTCGGAGACAATCTGGCAAAGCTGGCTCACAAGGCCATGGAGTCTGGTGGTACCCTGACCATCGAATTGTATTTACAGATGCAGAAGGGACAGTATGATAATGCTTTCGGTATCGGTTGTGTTCTGATCATTATCGTATTGATCCTGAACCTCCTGACCAAGCTGGCGGCGAATAAGCTGAGACGAGAGTAAGAGAAATCACAAGAAGGAGAAAATATATGGCTAACAGTAAAATATCCGTGGAAAACTTAAATCTCCATTATGGAGAGAACCACGCACTGAAAGATGTAAATATGGAGATCGCAGACCACGCCATTACCGCATTTATCGGTCCCAGCGGCTGCGGCAAATCTACCCTGCTGCAGGCACTTGGCGGGTTGGATGCCCCCACCAGCGGCAAGGTACTGCTGGAAGGGCAGGATCTGTATGCGCTGCCGGATGCCGCACTTGCCCGGCTGCGCCGTACGCGGCTGGGGTTCGTGTTCCAGGCATTCCACCTGCTGCCGGAGTATACGGTGCGGGACAACATCCTGCTGCCGCTGCTGCTGGCGGTGGGCAGCGCCTTCATCTGGGACTTTGAGGTCACGGGCAACGACACTGTCCCCACGGAAAGCGTATTGCAGGCACTGGAACGATGCGGCGTGCGCGTGGGCACGCGTGGTGTGGGCCTGGACCAGGACGAGCTGCGGAACCGGGTGCTGCCGCTGCTGCCGGACGTGGTGTATCTGGCGGTGAACGTCAAGGGCTGCACCGCCCATGTGCAGGTGGTGGAGCGCGTCCGCCCGCCGCATCTCTACCGGGACAGCGACGTGCAGAACATCGTGGCGGCCAGAGACGGGCTCATCACGAAGATCGAGGCGCTGGACGGGGTGACCTGCGCGGCGGTGGGCGAAACGGTGCAGGCGGGGCAGGTGCTGCTGTCCGGGGTGGCTGACTCGCCGCGGGGCTGCCGGTATATGCGGGCCACCGGGCGGATCTGGGCCCGGACATGGTATGAGTGGACGGTGCCCGTACCTCTGGAGACGGTGCTGAAGGACGGCACGGAGCCCGTGAAGACCCGCACCCATACCGCGCTGGACCTCGGACGGCACCGAATTGCGCTGCCTGCGGGGGACAGCATATTGCAGGGCCGGGAAAACTGTGATAAAATAATACGATACCGTGGGGTGCAGCTTCCCTTCGGGCTGCGCCTGCCGGTAACGCTGGTAACAGAGACGGTGGCCGAGCGCGCGGTGTACGACGGTGAACGTCCGGAGGATGAGGCCCGCGCCGAGGGACAGAAGCAGCTGGAGGCCCGGTTGGCGCAGACCATCGGAGACGATGGCCGTGTTCTGAAAGCGGACGTATCCGCCCGGCGGCAGGGCGCGTACCTTATGGTGACGCTGTGGGCGGAGTGCGAGGAACAGATCGGCGTGGACGCGCCGCTGACTATAACAAGCGATACAGGGAGGTAAACCCAAAACATGGAACAACGTATCGGTATTGAACGCATGGAGGAGGCCGTCAATCTTTTCGGCTCCTTCGACGAGAATATCCGGCTCCTGGAGGCGGAATTTCAGGTGCAGGCGGTGAACCGGGGCGGCGAGATCGTGGTGTCCGGCGAGCCGGAAAACGTGATGCTGGCGGTGAAGGCGGTGCAGGCGCTGCTGACCCTGTCCAATAAGGGCGAGACGATCACCGACCAGCATGTGCGCTACGTCATCGGGCTGGTGCGCTCCGGCCAGGCCGAGCGCATCAGCGAGCTGACCCAGGATGTGATCTGCATCACCAGCAAGGGCCGGCCCGTCAAGCCCAAGACCATCGGCCAGAAGGAGTACGTCAACGCCATCCTGAAGCAGACCGTCACCATCGGCGTGGGCCCTGCCGGCACCGGCAAAACTTATCTTGCCGTGGCTCTTGCCGTAACTGCATTTAGGGCAAAACAGGTTGAAAAAATAATCTTAACGCGCCCGGCGGTTGAAGCAGGCGAAAAGCTCGGCTTTTTGCCGGGGGATTTGCAAAGCAAGGTTGATCCTTATCTTCGCCCGCTTTATGATGCGCTTTTTGATATGCTCGGCGCAGAAAATTTTCAAAAATATCAGGAACGAGGCTCAATCGAGGTTGCACCGCTTGCTTATATGCGCGGCAGAACACTTGACGACAGCTTTATAATTCTTGATGAGGCTCAAAACACCACACCGGAGCAAATGAAAATGTTTTTAACAAGGCTCGGCTTTAATTCCAAGATGGTTGTAACGGGTGATATAACGCAAATAGATTTGCCCGCAGGCAAAAAATCAGGGCTGACCAAGGTTATGCGTATTTTGAAAAATGTGGATGATATTGAAATCTGCAAATTCACTCAAAAAGATGTTGTGCGCCACAGATTGGTGCAGGAAATAATAAAAGCTTATGAAAAATATGAAAATGACGAGAGGAAATGAAAAGATGGAAAGGGTAAAGGTTGTTATCACAAACGATCAAAAAAAGGTTAAGGTGCCCACGGGAATAAGGCTTCTTATTCGCCGCTGCTGCCACGCCGTGCTTGAACTTGAAAATTTTGAAGGCTCTGCCGAGGTTTCCGTTCGCTTTGTCGATAACGAGGAAATCAGGCACCTTAACGCCGAATACAGAAATATAGACAGGGAAACGGATGTACTTTCTTTCCCACTCGGAGAAAACGGTGTTTACGATGTTAATATGGACACCGGTGCAAAGCTCTTGGGCGATATAGTTATTTCCATGGAAAAGGCTATGGAGCAGGCAGAGCTTTATAATCATCCGCTGCAGCGTGAAATCGGCTTTTTAACCGTTCATTCAATGCTTCATCTTTTGGGTTATGATCATGAAGACGGTGGTATAGAGGCCGTTCGTATGCGTGAAAAGGAAGAAACCGTGCTCACTCAAATCGGTTGGAAAAGAGATAACAGCTATTATATGGGAGACGAGGAATGACAAAGTCTGCATTTATTGCAATAGTGGGCAAGCCAAATGTCGGCAAATCATCGTTGCTTAATAAATTGCTCGGTGCTAAAATTGCGATAGTTTCTTCAAAGCCGCAAACAACCCGCACAAAAATTATGGGCGTGCTCACTTTGGGAGAAACTCAGCTTGTTTTTACCGATACTCCGGGTTTTCACAAGCCGCACAATAAGCTCGGTGAAATTATGAATAATGCCGTGGGCGACAGTATCGGCGGCACGGACTGTGTGCTTTTCGTTACCGAGCCTAAGGGAGAGCTTGATGAAAAAGAGCTTGAACTTATAAAGAAACTCAAGCAGGAAAAGCGCAAGGTTATTTTGGCAATAAATAAAATAGATATGCTGAAAGATAAAAAAGAGCTTTTTGACCGCATTGTCTATTTGACAAAGTATTATGATTTTGCCGCTGTTGTTCCTGTTTCGGCAACAAGGGGAGACGGCATTGATGAGCTTGAAGACGAGCTTATCAAAACCGCTGCTGAAAGTGTGCACTATTTTCCTGATGATACTTTAACGGATCAGCCCGAAAGAGTGCTTGCGGCAGAAATTATAAGGGAAAAGATTTTGCGCCTTATGGATAAAGAGGTGCCGCACGGAATTGCGGTTGCCGTTGAAAAAATGCGTGAGCGTGAAGATAAAGATATTTTGGATATAGATGCCACAATTTATTGCGAGCGAGAAACTCATAAGGGTATGATCATAGGCAAGAACGGCGCAATGCTAAAAAAAATATCCACTTTTGCAAGGCAGGATCTTGAAAGCTTTTTTGAAATTAAGGTAAATCTTCACACCTGGGTTAAGGTTAAAGAGGGTTGGAGAAACAAAGAGGGCCTGATTCATAATTTCGGGCTCGACGGATAAAATAAAAAAGCCCTAAAACCAAATTGGTTTTAAATGGCACAAATGAACGCCGCCGCCATAGGATAAAATATTAACGGCGGTGTTTTTTATGTTTGATGAATATTGGAATAAATTTATAAATTCCGGCAGTGTGCAGGATTATTTAAGCTATGTTGCCCGCAGCCGAAATCAAAAGGCAGAAACTGATGAAAACAGCAACAAAGGCACTTGTGATAAAGGAACAAACGATAGGTGAAAGCGATAGGCTTATAACTCTGCTCTCGTCTGAGCATGGGCTTATTCGTGCTTTTGTTCGCCGTGCAAAGCTTGCAAAAAGCCGGTCGGCAAGCGCAACTTCTCTTTTTGCATACGGTGATTTTTCTCTCTATAAAGGAAGAGATGCTTACACGGTTGATGATGTAACTCCCATAGAAGTTTTCTTTGATTTGCGAAAAGATATAGAAAGGCTTGCTCTGGCTCAGTATTTTGCTCAGCTTTCATTTGAAATCGGAGCGGAAGAACAGCCTTGCGGTGAGCTTTTGCGCCTTATGCTAAATTCCTTGCATTTGTTGTGCAAGGGCAGCAAATCTTTGCTCCATATTAAGGCTGTTTTTGAATTCCGTGCAATGTGCCTCGGCGGCTATATGCCTGGTATTCTTGCTTGCGACAATTGCGGCACTTATGAAACGGAGCTTATGTATTTTGATGCCTTGGAAGGCAAAATATATTGCGAAAATTGCCCAAAAGCGGGTGCGATTCCCGTGCCCAAAACGGTTATTAAGGCAATCAGGTTTATATGCCTTACGGAACCGTCTAAAATTTTTTCGTTTTCTTTAAGTGAAGACGCCACTCGGCTTCTTGCCGATGTTGCCGAAAAATATACACTAAGCAGAATTCAACGCGGGCTCACTGCGCTTGAATTTTTTAAATCGCTCTAACACAGCGATCAAATATAAAACAGATTATTATTGGTTTTAGGATATTGATATGAACAAACATTTTGAAGCGCTTGAATTAAATATCGTGCTTGATATGCTGGCTGCCGAAACCTCTTGCCGTGATGCGGCCGAGGCCGCAAAAAGTATAACTCCCGTTTTTGATATGGCTGATGCGGAAAGATTGCTTTCGCAAACGGAGGATGCTTTTTCTTTGCTTGCACGCTTCGGCGCCCCGTCATTTTCCGGGCTGAGGAATGTTAATAACGCTTTGCACAGGGCGGCGGCCGGCGGAGAGCTCAATACATATGAATTGCTTGAAATTGGCGCAACTCTGCGTGCCGTAAGATCTCTGAGCGAATGGTATGGCCATTGCAGCGGAGTTCGCACTGCCCTTGATTATTTCTTTGAGGGAATAAGCGTAAATAAATATCTTGAAGACAGAATATTCTCCGTTATTGTTTCGGAAGATGAAATTTCGGATAAGGCCTCGGACGAGCTTTTTGAAATCAGGCGAAAAATGCGTGCGAAGGCTAATTCCGTGCGTGAAAAGCTTGATTCAATGATTCATTCCGTGCATTATCAAAAGTTTTTGCAAGAGCCTATTGTAACTCAGCGAAATGGTAGATTTGTTGTTCCGGTTAAATCGGAACACAGAGGCGATGTGCCGGGCTTGGTGCACGATATGTCTGCATCCGGAGCAACGGTTTTTATTGAACCTGTTTCCGTTGTTGATGCAAATAACGATATTAAAATGCTGCAAAGCAGTGAGCGAGATGAAATTCGCAGAATATTATTTGAACTTTCGGGCGAGGCGGGCAATTTTTCGGAAAGCATTAAGCATTCCTATGAAAGCGCCGTGCAGCTTGATCTGATATTTGCCAAGGCTCATCTTGCATATAAAATGAAAGCCTCAAAGCCGATTTTGAATAACGAGGGAATAACTCTGCTTAAAAAAGCTCGCCACCCGTTGCTTGACCCTAAAAAGGCTGTGCCTGTTAATATTTCTCTTGGTGAAAAGTTTGACACACTTGTTATTACCGGCCCCAACACAGGCGGTAAAACGGTTTCTATAAAAACAATCGGCTTGCTCAGCCTTATGGCTATGTGCGGCTTGCTTGTGCCTGCCGCCGATCAATCAAAAATTGCGGTATATAACGGCATTTATGCAAATGTCGGTGATGAGCAAAGTATTCAGCAAAATCTTTCAACCTTTTCCGCCAATATGGTTAATGTTATTGAAATTATGCGTGAGGCGGGCAATAATTCGCTTGTGTTGATAGATGAACTCGGCGCCGGAACAGATCCCGTTGAAGGCGCAGCTTTGGCTGTTTCGATTATTGAATATTTGCGTGCAAAGGGCGCTGAAATCGCCGCCACAACGCATTATGCAGAACTTAAAGCGTATGCGCTTAACACACCCGGAGTTATAAACGGCTGCTGTGAATTTGACGTTGAAACTTTGAGGCCAACATATAATTTGCTCATCGGCGTTCCCGGCAGGTCAAATGCTTTTGCAATTTCAGAGCATCTCGGAATGGATAAAAGCGTTATTGAAGAGGCTAAGAAAATTATCGGCAGTGAAAATCAATCGTTTGAAAGTGTGCTCCAAAAGCTTGAAGAAACAAGGCTTGAGCTTGAAAAGGAAAAAGAAAAAGCCGAAAAGGCCGTTCTTGATGCAGACAGAATGCGCAGCCGGGCGCAATCCGAAAAAGATAAAATCGCTCAGCTGAAAGCAAACGAAATTGAAAGAGCAAAGCGAGAAGCTAAAAAAATTATAGATTCGGCAAAGCGGCAAAGCGCAGATTTTCTGCTTCGCCTTGATCAGCTTAAAAAAGAGGCAAATCCGCAAACGGCAACCGATGTGGCAAGAAAAACACGCCGAGAAATTAAAAACAAAATCGGTGAAATGGAGGATACCGTTGATCCGCGCACTCTTGCAGAGGAATGGGACGAGGATTATAAGCTCCCTCGCCAAATTGTAAAGGGCGATGCCGTAATTATCAGAGGAATCGGTTCCGGCGAAGTGCTTGAGGTTAATAAAAATAATGTTCTTGTGCAGTCCGGAATGCTGAAAACCCGTGTTAAAATGGGTGATCTCATGCTCACGAAAAAGCCGAAAAAAGCTCCCGTGCAGCAAACCCGTTCTGTTTATCGCACAACTTCCCGCGCCGATTCCGATGTTTCAACGGAAATTGATTTAAGAGGGCAAGCAGCGGATGAGGCCGTTGCAAATCTTCAGCTGTTTATTGATAAATGCGTGATGAATAATATTTCCGAAATAAGAATTATTCACGGTAAAGGCACCGGAGTTTTGCGTGCGGCAGTGTCGCAAGAGCTTAAAGGCCATCCAAATGTTGCAGAATACAGACTCGGTGTTTACGGCGAAGGCGAAAGCGGAGTAACAATCGCAAAGCTTAAATGAGGTTTGCTTTGAAATTTTGCTCTTTGGGGCTTGCCGGCAATAAAGTATATTTACTTTGCATTCGGTGTTGTTCCTGATTTGTGCCGAACTTTTAAGCGGAACATACACATACATATAATATCGTTTGGTAAAACGATAAAAACAAGCAGTTTGTCAAGAGGCATGCTCAAAAAAAGAACAATTGCTCAATAAATCAAAGTTTTCTTTTTAAAATATTTGTTTTTATGCTTGACTTATTGCCGCATCTTATGTATAATATCACTTGCTGTAAAGATTAAATACTTTACACATATTTGCGCCGGTGCTTTTTTGCAGGGTGCAATTTGCTTGGAAAGAGGGATGGATGTGGCTAAAAATCTTGAAATATCGTTTCTTCTTGATTTTTACGGTGAAATGCTTACAAAAAAGCAGCATGATTTCCTCATTTATTACTATGATGAAGATTTGTCCCTTTCCGAAATAGCGGAAAATGAAGGCATCACACGCCAAGGTGTGCGTGATGCAATAAAAAGAGCCGAAAATCAGCTCTTTGATATGGAAAACAGATTGGGCCTTGCAAAGCGCTTTAATATGATGCGCAGAGGGCTTGATGAAATTATTGAAAGCGCAGAGGCTATAAATGAATATAACCTTAATCACAGCCTTTCAAGAGAAATTAACGACAGTGTTTCAAAAATCAAATCAACGGCTGATTATCTTTTAAAGCTGTGATTGATTTAATTTAGCAGCAGGGAGTTGATTGCTTTGGCATTTGAAGGTCTTTCCGAAAGGCTTGAAAATTCTTTTAAAAAACTTCGTGCCAAGGGTAAATTAACCGAGGCAGATGTTAAAGACGCTATGCGTGAGGTTCGCCTTGCATTGCTTGAGGCGGATGTTAACTATAAGGTTGCTAAGGATTTCACAAAATCCGTAACCGAAAGAGCCATAGGCGAGGATGTGATGGAATCACTCACACCGGGCCAAATGGTTATAAAAATCGTAAATGAAGAACTTACTAAGCTTATGGGCAGCACGGAAAGCCGCTTGGCGTGTGCAAATCATCCGCCAACCGTTGTTATGATGTGCGGCCTTCAGGGCTCGGGTAAAACAACTCATTCGGCTAAGCTTGCGCTGAAGCTTAAGAATGAAGGCCATCGCCCAATGCTTGTTGCCTGCGATGTTTACAGACCTGCTGCCATAAAGCAGTTGCAGGTTGTTGGCGAGCAGGTTGGTGTTCCCGTTTTTGAACGAGGCACTCAAAATCCGGTAGACACTGCACTTGAGGCTTTAAGCTATGCAAAGGATCACGGCCACGATTATGTCTTTCTTGACACGGCAGGCCGTCTTCATGTTGATGAAGCCCTTATGCAGGAACTTCAAAATATAAAATCCACCGTGCATCCGCACGAGATATTGCTTGTTATTGATGCCATGACGGGTCAGGATGCCGTTAATGTTGCCAAAAGCTTTAATGAAACGCTCGGTATAGACGGCGTTATTCTTACTAAGCTTGACGGTGATACAAGAGGCGGCGCCGCCCTTTCTGTAAGAGCCGTAACGGGCAAGCCTATAAAATTTGTCGGCACAGGCGAAAAGCTCGGAGACCTTGAAACCTTCCATCCGGATCGTATGGCTTCAAGAATTCTCGGTATGGGTGATGTGCTTTCATTTATAGAGAGAGCAGAACAAAGCCTTGATGAGAAAAAAGCCGCAGAGCTTGAAAAAAAGCTTGCTAAAAACAAATTCGACCTTAATGATTTGCTTGATCAATTTGATCAAATTGCAAGAATGGGCAGTTTAAAGGATACTATTAAGATGATTCCGGGAATAGGCTCTAAGATTAAGGACGAGGATATTGATGAAAATGCATTTGACAGATTTAGGTCTATCATTTATTCAATGACCAAAGAAGAGCGTGCTCATCCGGATATAATAAATCCCTCTCGCAAGCGCAGAATTGCCGCAGGTTGCGGTATGCAGGTTGAAGATGTAAATAAGCTGCTTGCTCAGTTTAGGCAAATG
>OHTD01001244.1_pt1 | contig 11647 bp, 10 predicted proteins | sample 1578871 | NCBI WGS metagenome assembly OHTD01 (sample SAMEA3879574, study PRJEB24766) | human gut metagenome | biome: human-associated habitat; feature: feces | place: USA | collected 1985/1987 | reverse complement strand
TTCACCGATAGACATTCTGCCTGTATTATAGCACAATTACAGCGCTGAGCGCTGTATGCACGGCGCAGCCGTGCAAAAAATCGGCATCGCCGATTTTTATTGTCGCTGTAACAGCAACACAAAGACTTTTGCAAAGCAAAAGTCTCGTGCCAATGGCACGTGAGCGCACACAGTGCGCCCTTTGTGGCTATTATAGCAGAGATTATGCTGTTTGTACAGAAAGCCGCGCGGAATTTTCACGGAAAAACAGAGAAAGTTTTCTGGAAAAACGGGCTATTCATTGCACAAATGAACAAACTATGATAGAATACCCACAGATTATCAGAAAAACAAAGAGGAGCAACTATGCTGACACTCAAGAATCTCAGCCTGACAGCGGCTGACGCGCAGGGACGCGCGGACATTGTCAAAAACGTCTCTCTGGACGTAGAAGACGGAAAATTCCTTGTCATTACCGGCCCGAACGGCGGCGGCAAGACGACGCTGGCCAAGCTCATCATGGGCCTTGCGACCCCCACCGGCGGCCAGATTTTTCTGGACGGCGAGGACATCACCCACCTGAAAGGCAAGCCGCTGCGGGAGGTTTACAGAACCATGCAGATGGTTTTCCAGACCCCGGCGGACTCCTTCGACCCCCGCCGCACTCTGGGCGACGGTATCGGCGAAAGCCTGCGCAACGCCGGACTTTCCCGAAAGGAAACCCGAGAAAAAGTGGAAGCTCTTCTGAAAGACTGCGGTCTGCCCCCGGAATATGCCGATCGCTACCCCCATCAGGTCAGCGGCGGACAGTGTCAGCGGGCGGCGATCGCCCGGGCGTTGGCCATCGCGCCCCGACTTCTGATCTGCGACGAGATCACCTCCGCGCTGGATGTGACGGTGCAGAAGGAAATCCTGGAGCTGCTGAACGCCCTGAGAACCCGACAGGGGCGCGGCCTCTCCATTCTCTTTATCTCCCACGACATTTCTCTGGTGCAGCAGTTCTGCGACCGGGTACTGGTGATGTACCATGGCGAGATCGTGGAAGAAGGCACCCCGGATGAAGTCATCCGCAATCCCCAAAACGATTACACTAAACGCTTAATTGACAGCGTACTATCATGATGTTATGCCGTGACGTCCGGCAGGACATAAATAACCGAATACGAAAGGAATCCATCATGAGAAAGATCATTTCTCTCCTGCTGACTGCCTCCCTGGCAGCTGCTCTGCTGACCGGCTGCGGCGGCAAAGCCTCCGAGGGCGGCGCGGCAGCCAAAAAAACCATGGTCATCGGCGACACCACCTTCAACTCCGAAAACTGGGAAGAAACCGTTGACCCCCACCGCACCTACAACGGCTGGGCCTGCATCCGCTACGGCATCGGGGAAACCCTGGTGCATTACACCGACGCCATGGAGCTGGAACCCTGGCTGGCCACCGACTGGACAAACGACGGCGGCTGCACCTGGACGATCACCCTCCGGGATGGCGTGAAATTCTCCTCCGGCCGGGACATGGACGGCGAGGCCGTAAAGCAGTGCCTGAACCACCTGCTGGAAAATCACGACCGCGCCCCCAGCGACACGAAGATCGTGGACGTGGCCGCCGACGGTCAGGTATTGACCGTCACCACCAGCGAGCCAAACCCTGCCCTGATGAACTATCTGGGCGACCCCTACGGCTGCATCATCGATGTGGACGCGTCGGATTTTGAAAACGGCATTGTCGCCGGCACCGGCCCCTACGTTGTGAAGGAGCTGGTCACGGACGACCATCTGACGCTGACCCCCAACACCCAGTATTGGAACGGCACGCCTAAGTTGGACGAGCTGACCATCCGCACCCTTAGTAACGGCGACACCCTCTCCGCTGCCCTACAGGCCGGGGATATTGACGCCGCCTACGGCATGGCCTATGAGGCTTATCCCAATTTTGAAAACGGCGGTTATCAGTTCTCCGCTATCCAGACCTCCCGTGCCTTCTTCGGCTCCATGAACATGACCAGTCCCATTATTCAGGACACCGCCGTCCGCAGGGCAATCGCCATGGGCATCAACAAGGAGGGCTTCGTGAAGACCCTTCTGGACGGCCACGGCGTCGCGGCCAACGGCGCGTTCCCCGACGGCTTCTCCACCTTCGGCGGCGAGAACGTCACGGCGGAAGCCTACGACCCCGAGGGTGCGAAGGCGGTTCTGGAGGAAGCGGGCTGGGTGGATTCCGACGGCGACGGCATCCGGGAAAAGGACGGCGTGAAGCTGACCGTCCGCTGGCTGACCTACCCCTCCCGTCAGGAGCTGCCCCTGCTGGCCGAGTCCGCCCAGGCGTCCCTCAAAGAGATCGGCATTGACGTGGACATCAACTGCACCGCAAACCGCCGGGAGTTTCTGGCGGACATGGGCAGCTGGGATATTTACGCTTCCGCGCTGGTAACAGCCCCCTCCGGCGACCCCCAGTATTTCTTCACCACCTCCTGCGTTCCCGGCATGAGCTACAATTTTGGCGCTTATGACAATCCGGAGGTCACGGCGCTGATCGAGCAGCTGTCCCAGGAATTCGACCCCGCCAAGCGGGGCGAGATGGCGGTGACACTTCAGCAGATGATTCTGGACGACAACGCCTACGTCTTCTGCTCCTTCCTGCAAATGAACATGATCTCCAAGGAAAACGTCAAAAACTACACCGCCCACGCCTGCGATTACTATCAGGTCACGGTTGACCTCGATATCACGTAAGGCAAAAGAAACCTCTCGACGATTGCCTCCCTTTGTGGTACAATACGAGCAGTATTGACCCAAAGGGAGGTTTTCCTATGGCCGCAGAACAGCCGAACAATATAAAAAAGCCCCTGTGCGCCGGATTGTTGGCCCATGTGGACGCGGGGAAGACCACGCTCAGCGAGGCGATGCTCTACGAAGCCGGGGCGCGGCGCACCCTGGGGCGGGTCGATCATCAGGACGCGTTTCTGGATACCCACGCGCTGGAACGCGCAAGGGGCATCACTATTTTTTCCAAACAGGCGCTGCTGGAAACGGAGCACCGCGCCGTCACGCTGGTGGACACCCCCGGCCATGTGGACTTTTCCGCCGAAGCAGAGCGAATCATGCCGGTGCTGGACTGCGCCGTGCTGGTCATCAGCGGCACCGACGGCGTGCAGGCCCACACCCTGACCCTCTGGCGGCTGCTGGAACGCTATCAGGTACCGACGTTTTTGTTTCTCAGCAAGATGGACCTGCCCGGAATGGGCAAGGAGAAATTGCTGGCCGAACTGCGGCAGCAGCTCAGCCCCGCCTGTGTGGATTTCACCGCGTCCCCGGAGGAGATCGCGGAAAACGCCGCCATGTGCGACGAGGCGCTGCTGGAAAACTATCTGGAAACCGGCGGCGTTACGGAAGGGAACCTCCGGGCGCTGATCGCCGGACGGAAGCTGTTTCCCTGCTGCTTCGGCTCCGGTCTCAAGCTGGAGGGCGTGGAGACGCTGCTGGATATTCTGGACAAATACGCCCCGGAACCAGCCTATCCCGACGAATTCGCCGCAAAAGTCTATAAAATCTCCCGCGACCCTCAGGGGAACCGCCTGACATGGCTGAAGGTCACAGGCGGCAGTCTGAAAGTTCGCTCCATGCTGCGTTATGTGAATCAAAAGAACGAACCGCGTGAAGAAAAAATCGTGCAGCTGCGGCGGTACTCCGCCGACAAATTCACCACCCCGGAGGAAGTCACCGCCGGGCAGCTGGCTGCGGTGACGGGGCTTTCCGAAACCTACGCGGGGCAGTCTCTGGGGGCGGAACCGGCGGGACAGCCCTACGTGCTGGAGCCGGTCATGACCTACCGGGTGAATCTGCCCGGAAGCGCCGACCCGGCGCAGGTTCTGCCCAAGCTGCGGCAGCTGGAGGAAGAAGAACCCCAGCTGCGTCTGCTCTGGGAAAACGGACAGATCCACGTGCAGATGATGGGGCGGGTGCAGCAGGAGGTTTTCCGCAGTCTGGTGCAGCAGCGCTTCGCTCTGGACGTGACTCTCAGCGATCAGCGGATTTTCTACAAGGAAACCATTGAAAACACGGTGGAGGGCGTCGGGCATTTTGAGCCGCTGCGCCACTATGCCGAGGTGCATCTGCTGCTGGAGCCGCTGCCCGCCGGCAGTGGTCTGGTGTTCGACACCGTATGTCCCACGGACGTGCTGGATGTCAATTATCAACGGCTCATCCTGACCCATCTGGAAGAAAAAGTCCACCGGGGCGTCCTGGTGGGCGGGCCGATTACGGATATGAAGATCACGCTGTTGGTGGGCAAGGCGCACTTAAAGCACACCGAAGGCGGGGATTTCCGTCAGGCGACCTACCGAGCCGTCCGTCAGGGACTGATGCAGGCAAAGTCCGTCCTGCTGGAGCCATGGTATGAATTCTGCCTGACCATGCCCACGGAGCAGATCGGCCGCGCCATCACGGACATCCGCGCCATGGGCGGCGAATTCGACGCGCCGGAGGCCGCCGGGGCGCTGTCCACGCTGAAGGGGCTTGTCCCTGCATCGGAGATCAGGGACTACGCCGACACGCTGGCGGCCTATACGCAGGGGCTGGGACGGATGCAGCTGACCCTCCACGGCTACGCCCCCTGCCACAATACCGACGCCGTGGTCGCGGAAACCGGATACGACCCGGAGGCCGATCTGGCCAACACCCCGGACTCCGTCTTCTGCGCCCACGGGGCGGGCTTCACCGTCAAGTGGAATCAGGTGAAGGACTACATGCACTTAGAAAGCGGTCTGAAAGAGGAAAAAGCTCCCGAAATCATCACCCGCAACGTCCGTCTGGACGATAAAGAGCTGGAAAAGATCATGGAGCGGGAGTTCGGCCCCATCCGCCGCCCCGTCTACGGCGTCTCCAACCGTCCCGCGGCTGACGATGTCGCCATCCGGACGCCCCGGCAGAAATACATCATCGTAGACGGCTACAACGTGATCTTCGCGTGGGAGGACTTGGCGGCGCAGGCCAAGGATGATCTGGACGCCGCCCGCCGCCAGCTGTGTGACCGGCTTTCCAGCTACGCGGGCTTTACCAAGTGCCGTCTGGTGGTGGTATTCGACGGCTACAAGCAGAAGGGCAACCCCGGTGAAAAGAGCCAGTTCCACAACATTCAGGTGGTCTACACCAAAGAGGGCCAGACCGCCGATGCCTATATTGAAGCGCTTGCTCACGAGATCGGCCGGGACTATGCCGTCCGGGTGGCGTCCTCCGACGGTCTGGTGCAGCTGTCCTCCTTCGGAAGTGGCGTTCTGCGGATGTCCGCACGGGAGCTTCACGAGGAAGTGGAAGCGGCAAGAGCGGAGATGCGGAAGCACTACCGGAAGTAAAGTATATAAGTTCTGGTAAAGAAAGGGCTTCCATTTCAGAGGAAAATCGTGTATAATGGCAATACAACATCGCCGGGAGGTATTGCCATGCTCCAGACAACCCATTCTGACGACCCCAATGTACAGGAAAAGATCGACAAATTAGCCAAGCGCGACCGAAAGACCGAACAGTTTTTCCGCTGGGTGCTGAAGATCATGGAGTGGATCATTGCCGGGATCACCCTCATTGCGCTGGTGGGCGCGCTGGGCATTGAGGTAGTGAACATGGTCACCGAAGGGACGGCGTATTTTGCCGACGTCAGCCACATGCTCCATAACCTGCTGTCCATCGTGGTGGGACTGGAATTCGTGCGGATGCTGATCGACACCACCCCCGCCAACATTCTGGAGGTGCTCACCGTAGCCATCACCCGTCACGTGATTCTGAGCCACGACGACCCCTGGAGCAATGTGGCCTGCATCGCCTGCATTGCGGGACTGTTCGCCATTCGCCGCTTCCTGGTGCGCCGCAGCGAGCTGCGTCAGGAAATGGTGGACTCTGAATAAGAACGCAAATACAGCCCGGCCATCTGGCTGGGCTGTTGGCAAAACGGAAAAAGCGGGGTAAATCACGCAGCAATGCAGTGATTTGCCCCGCTTGTGAATCCATTCGGCAAGCTGAAATTTATTTTTTCCTTGTGGTTATACGAAGTAACAAGCATCCTATCAAAAATCCAACGAGAGTCCCACAAGTATTCATAATCACATCATCTAACTGTGCAAACCTTCCAATAAATGTTTGCAAAAATTCTATACCAATCGAAAATACTGCTCCAAGTATAACGCCATTCCACCAATGCTTGTGGATATTCTTAAAAATAAATACTGGCAAAAATCCATATGGAACGAATAGACATATATTCAAAATAGTTGCCGCATTAAATCCATCCTCAAATAATTTAAAACTAATATAACTATCAAGTGGTGAGGATATTCCAAAATTACCACCAATAATTCCTGTAATTTTTAATATTGATACAACTATTAGAATCCATAAGAATTGACATAACCAATTTAAAATCTTAACTTCAATTTTCTTCTTCTGGATAAATTCAATACCCACTTCGATAATCATAACACCTGCAAAAATAATAAGTGCCATTGGAAGTAATCTCACTAATATCCATATTCCAGTCCATATTTCCATTGTAATATAACTCACTATCATTCCTCCATAAATTCATGTTTACTCAGGGCAGGCGGCCGGGAGCGGCGCATTTCACCGTTCCTTTTTGTCTTCCGCCATACTCACGCGTGGAAAGCGTCCAGCGCCAGCTTGAACGCACCGTAAGCCCCCGCGTCATTGCCAAGAGAGGCCAGGGTGAACCGTGCGCCGCTGGCGGCGTGGAACACGTATTTATGGAAATAGGGAACGATGCCGTCAATCAGCACCTGTCCCGCCTTGCTGACGCCGCCGCCGATGACCACCACCTCCGGGTCAACGGTGGTGCATACGTCGCCAAGGAACTCGCCCATGTAGGCGTAATACCGGTCGAGAATGATGAGTGCTTCCTTGTCCCCGGCCTTGCCTGCGTCGAAGATGTCCTTGCAGGTCAGGTTTTTAAGCGACCGCAGGGAGCTGGGCGCGTCGGTGCTGTCCAGATGGCGCTTGGCCAGACGGACGATGCCGGTGGCGGAGCAGTACTGCTCCACGCAGCCCCGCTTTCCGCAGTTGCAGGGGACAGTCTCGTCCCGGTTCAGGACGAGGTGGCCGATCTCCGCGCCGGAGCCGTGGGCGCCGTGGAGCAGTTTCCCCTCCACCACGATGCCGCCGCCCACGCCGGTGCCCAGCGTGACGAAGACCATGTTGTCACAGCCCTGTCCGCCGCCCTTCCAGAATTCGCCCAGCGCCGCCACGTTGGCGTCGTTGCCCGCCTTTACGGGGAAGCCGGTCAGCTCGGTCAGCTTCTGGGCGATGTTGAACACATCCCAGCCCAGATTGATACACCGGTTCACCACGCCCTTTGCGTTGACGGGACCGGGGACACCAATGCCGAGACCCAGAATGTCGGAATCCGCGATTTTCCGTTCGGTCAGAAAGGCCCGGACAGACGCCGCGATATCCGGCAGTATCCGGATGCCGTTTTCCGACGTATCGGTGGGAATTTCCCATTTTTCCAGCATTTTTCCGGTTTCATCAAAATAGGCGATCTTGACGGTGGTGCCGCCGAGATCGATGCCAAATCCGTATTTCATAGTCAGTTCCTCCTGCGTGATAATGAAGTTCTTCTCCATTATACATAATTCGTGCAAAATTACCAGTGGAAAATATAAAAAAGTTTGGCACAGTTCCCATGGAAACTTTTTGTGAAGGGGCTTGCGTTTCCGGCGAATTTGCGGTAACATATGAGAGAATCACATAGATAAACGAAAGGACGTGTCCCACGACATGATTAAAGTTGATATCTCCAATGTATGGGGTCAGGTCACCCTGTCCGACCTGCTGGCCATGGAAAAGGAAGTCGCCGCCGCCCACACCACTCTGGCGGACGGCACCGGCGCAGGCAACGATTTTCTCGGCTGGCAGAACCTGCCCGTCCGGGAGGCCACGGAAGAGATCACCCGCATCCAGCGGGCGGCGGAGAAGATCCGCAGCGATTCCGACGTATTTGTGGTCATCGGCATCGGCGGCTCCTACCTCGGCCCCCGTGCCGCCATCGAGCTGCTCCAGGGTCCCAACCACAACATCGGTAAGGGCAAGGGCAACCCCCAGATCTTTTTCGCCGGCAATGGCCTGAGCACCCGCCACTGGAACGAGCTGACCCGGCTGCTGGAGGGCAAGGACTTCTCCATCGCCATCATCTCCAAGTCCGGCACCACCACCGAACCCGCCATCGCCACCCGCGCTCTGCGCTGGATGCTGGAGCGGAAGTACGGCACCGAGGGCGCCAAGAGCCGCATCTACGCCATCACCGACCCCTGCAAGGGCGCTCTGCGCCAGATGGCCACGGAAGAGGGCTGGGAAACCTTCGTCATCCCGCCTGATGTGGGCGGCCGCTACTCCGTGCTGACCCCCGTGGGTCTGCTGCCCCTGGCCGTGGCCGGTGTTGACATCATGGAGATGATGAACGGTGCTGCCGACGCCAAGGAAAGCTACAATCTGCGTTCCTTCGAGAACCCCGTCTGGCAGTACGCCGCCGTGCGGAACCTGCTGTACCGCAACGGCAAGGCCATGGAAATTTTTGAGAGCTACGAGCCGGGCTTCAAGATGTTCGGCGGCTGGTGGCAGCAGCTGTTCGGCGAGTCCGAGGGCAAGGACGGCAAGGGTCTGTTCCCCGTGACCGCCGAGTTCACTGCCGACCTGCACTCTCTGGGTCAGATGATCCAGCAGGGTCAGCGGAACATTTTCGAGACCATGGTTCGCTTCGATCCTCCCGCCGCCCGGTACACCATCGGCTCCGACTGGAAGAATCTGGACGGTCTGAACTACCTGGAAGGCAAGACGCTGGACTTCGTGGACGAGAAGGCGTACCTCGGCACCGTGGCCGCCCATGTGGACGGCGGCGTGCCTGTCATCACCATGGACTGTGGCGAGCTGAACGACCGGAAGGTGGGCGAGCTGTTCTACTTCCTGGAGCTGTGCTGCGGCGTTTCCGCGTACATTCTGGACGTCAACCCCTTCAACCAGCCCGGTGTGGAGCTGTACAAGCGCAACATGTTCCAGCTTCTGGGCAAGCCCGGTTACGAGAAATAAGTTTTGCTTACATAGGGCGGGACTTCCCGCCCTATGTTTGTCTTCAAAAAACATGCCGCGGGGAGGGAACGCTTATGGAGCAGCTTGAATTATATGTGCCGAAGCTCGAAGACCTTTGGTTCTATCAGAAAATGATGTCCGACCCCGAAACCATGTCCTACAACGCGAATTGGGACGTGAACTATGACGGTTATCACCGGGATACCGGCTGTGTCGATTATCCCGATGCGGTTTTGCCTGCATGGTATGAGAATATGGTAGGACAGGAGCCGGAACGGTTCTATGCCTACATAAAGCGCAGCGCCGACGGCGCGTGGATCGGCGACGTCAATTTTCACTATAACCCCGCAAAGGACTGGTGGGACATGGGCATTGTGCTTTATGCCCCCTATCGCGGGAAGGGATATGCTGTTCCCGCGCTGAAGCTCATGCTGGAGCACGCCTTCCGGGACTGCGGCATTTCCAGAATACACAACGATTTTGAGGTCGCCCGGAATGAGATTTCCGCATGGGAGACCCACCGCCGGGCAGGCTTCCGGGAATTGGGCATGGAGGATGGCTTTCTTCAGATGATGATCACGAAGGAAGACTATTTCGCGCATCTGGATACGGACTAGCGCAGCCCCTTGGCTCTCCCCTTGGGAGAGCTGTCACCGCAGGTGACTGAGAGGGTGTTGCACCCTCGTTTCCCCTCTCCGTCTTCGCTTCGCTCAGACACCTCTCCCAAAGAGAGAGGCAAGGGGGTGCCATTCATTACCCCGCAGTGCCTGTCAGCTGTCTGCTCCGCCCCACCCATTTGCCGCCCTATGTTTTTTCCAGAAAAAACATTTGTCTAATCTGCAAATTAGTAGTTGCAAATTATCGCGATTGCTGGTAGAATGTGCATAAGCCAATATGCTGGCAAGCAAAGGAGGACTTTCCTATGATTCATGTTATTATGGGCCTGAAAGGCTCCGGCAAGACCAAGAAGCTGATCGATGCCATCAATGCGGCTGTGGCGGACGCCCACGGCGACGTCGTCTGCATTGAGTACGGCAAGAAGCTGACCTATGATGTAACCTATAAGGTTCGCCTGGTGGATTCCCGGGAATACGGCATTTCCACCCCCGATATGCTCAAGGGCTTCCTGAGCGGCCTGCACGCAGGCAATTTTGACATCACCAACGTCTTTATCGACAATCTGTACAAGACCATCGGCTGTGATAAGGCCGCGGCTGAGGAGTTCGTCTCCTGGTGCGCCAAGTTCGCCGCCGACAACAATATGGAGATCACCATGACCATCTCCGAAGACCCTGCGAACGCCTCCGAGGCTGTAAAGCAGTATCTGTAATTGGGGTACATCCGCCCCGCCGCTTGCAAAGCGGCGGGGCATTTCTTTGCGTTCAGGGCATATTGATCGGCAGAATTACTCCGGATACTTGCGTAATCGGCAAAACTCTGCTACACTATAGTGTAAACGATTTTTGATTTGGAGAGAATTATGACTGCAGCTACTTTACAGGAAAACAAAATGGGCATCATGCCCGTCGGGAAGCTGATCGCCAACATGGCGCTGCCCATGGCCATATCCATGCTGGTGCAGGCGCTTTACAACGTGGTGGACAGCATCTACGTTTCTCAGGTGTCGGAGAGCGCGGTGACGGCGCTGTCGCTGGCCTTCCCCATCCAGAACCTGCTGATCGGCTTCGCCGTGGGCATCGGCGTGGGCGTCAACTCCCTGCTTTCCAAGAGTCTGGGTGAGAAAAATCAGGAGGCCGCCAACCGCGCCGCCGGAAACGGCATCGTGCTGATGGCCATTGCCATGGTGCTGTTCGTGTTGTTCGGTCTGTTCGGCGTGCGCCCCTATTTTGCCATTCAGTCCGACAACCCGGAGACCGTGGAGGGCGGCATTGTCTACACCAGCATCTGCTGCGTGTTCAGCGTCGGCTGCTTCGCATCCATTCTGGGCGAGCGGCTGCTGCAATCCACCGGCCGTACCAGTCTGGCCATGTGCACCCAACTGTTGGGCGCCATCATCAACATCGTCATGGACCCCATTCTGATCTTTGGACTGTGCGGCGCACCCCGGATGGGCGTGGCCGGCGCTGCTGTGGCCACCGTTGTTGGACAGATCGTGGCGGCGATCGTGGGCCTGATCGTGAATATCAAGTGCAACCACGACATTCACATCCACCGGAAGAACATCCGCTGGGATCCCATCGTGGCCAAGGAGATCTACCGGGTGGGTATCCCCTCCATCATCATGCAGTCCATCAGTTCTGTGATGACCTTCGGCATGAACAAGATCCTCTTCGTCTTTACCCCCACCGCCACCGCCGTGTTCGGCGCGTATTTCAAGATTCAGAGCTTCATTTTCATGCCCATCTTCGGCCTGAACAACGGTATGGTGCCCATTATTTCCTATAACTACGGCGCAGCCCGGCCCCAGCGGGTGTGGAAGACCATCCGCCTTTCCAACATCACCGCCATGGTCATCATGGTTGTGGGCTTCACCATTTTCCAGCTCATCCCCGGTACGCTGCTCAGTCTCTTCTCCCCCTCGGAGGAGATGCTGACCATCGGCAGGACCGCGCTGCGCATCATTG
>OHTD01001235.1_pt1 | contig 11753 bp, 9 predicted proteins | sample 1578871 | NCBI WGS metagenome assembly OHTD01 (sample SAMEA3879574, study PRJEB24766) | human gut metagenome | biome: human-associated habitat; feature: feces | place: USA | collected 1985/1987 | reverse complement strand
ATGATCGCCTGATACGATTCTTTGAATTCGAAGATCTGTCGGAAGTTATCCATTCCTACAAACTGTGAACCGGTGATGCCAAGCCACGGCTTGTAATCCTGGAATGCCATCACCAGACCGCCCATCGGCACATAGCAAAAAATAATTGCCAGCACGAACGATGGTAAAATCAGTACATACAGCGGCCAGTTATGCTGAACTTCCTGCTTCCAGGTTCTCTTCTGCTTCAACGCCGTTCCTTTTCCTGCTTTTTTCATTGCAGCTCTCCCTCTCTTTCTTTCCTATTCCGAATCAGGAGTTCCGCAAAAAACATTTCGCTGCCATATCTGATTCTCAATAGTTCCGTGAATTTGTTTCTTTTTCTTTGTGGTTTTATTATACCTCCGTCATAGTGCCGAAAAACACACCACAAAATTAAGGTTGTGGCCACTGGATTAATGTGTTTTGGGATATTATTAAAAATAACGCATGAAATTTTCTACTCCAAATCACAAAAATTTCATACGCTATTTTAAAATTTTATCTTATTTTTCAAGTATCTGTTTTCTGCTTTTTCAAATTCTTTAATCGTCGTTCTCTGTCACATACAATCCATGGTATCTTCCTTCATATGAAGCTGCGCCCAGTGCTCCAGTTCTTCCTTATCATTGATAAAAACGCCCCTGTATTCTACCGATGGAAAATCTGTCTGCACATCCGATTCTTTCCGGCAAAGTTCTTCTTTTTCTTTTACCGGCACATCTACTCAGTAATACCATGGGGAAACGCCTGCGAAGCGGCAGAAATCATAGATTACATAAAGAGTTCCGCGCCGGTTTCTTCTTTTAAAACCGCCTTGGCCTGTAATATCTTCTGCAAATCATCCGCCAGATTCCGTGCTGCAATCTGAACCTTCAAAAAAACCTCCAAACCGAATCACTCTGTATGATTTCAGTTTGAAGGTTCTGGTCATTCTTTATTCCAGGTTCATGCACAATCCCCAATCCTGGTCATTGGCATACGGATCGGCAAAATCGGTTTTCTGGCCGTTAATGGAATACGGATACACGTACGCACAGGTCGCTGTTCCATCCTCAAAGAACATGGACAGCACGCCGCGCAGGGAATGCTCACCGCGAATATTATATTCTTCGTTTCCGGTCAGGCGGGCGTAGCGCTTGAAGGTTCGACCGTTTTCTGCACTCCAGTAGTGCGGGAAAGTGTCGCCGAAGACTCTGCGTTTTCCGAACCAGTAGCCGTCCCAGTGACGAATCGCAACCTCCCGCAGATGGTAGCTCGGCTGAATGCCGTTGAACAGCTCCAGCACGTCCAGCTGTTTTCGGGCGGACACAAGGTAGCTCTGCACCCCGGTCAGTTTGTAAGCCTGCAATAAAATATCTGCCGCGGGCGCGACAATGCTCTGCTCATAATTGACCTCCAGCGCCGGGTAATCGGTTCCGTTCGCCGCCAGATAATCCGCGTGACGCAGGAACTCTGCCATCAGTGCATCCGCCTGTATGGTCAGGCCATTGCTCCGCAGTAAGGGAATCAACTCCGCCACAGGCATTTGAATCGGATAAAATCGGCTGCCACCCTCGGCGTAGTAGAATCGCAAAATTTTACAGGCCGTCTCAAGATATTCTTTCTTCTGCCACAAGTTGAAAAATTCAATGTACAATCGCGCATACCACGGCGCGTTGTACAGCCGCTTATAGCTGTTGTCACGGTGGTAGTCGTTGTATACTTCCCCTGTGTCCGGGTTTACAAGCTCACGCCGGACAAAATCGGCATAACGGTGCAGGGCTTTTTCCAGCGTCGAATCCGGCCATTTTTGCAGATAAGCAGCCAACGCAAGCCCCATGCCGACGCGCTCTCGACCGGCATTGTAATCATAGCGTGGATCGTAAAATTGGCATTCTTCCTCATTGTCATAAATCAGGAACGCCCCATCCAGCCCGCTGCTGGGACGGCAGGATTGCTGCTTTTCCGCGATGAAACGGCATCTTCTTTCAGCCAGTTCCGGCAGTGGCGGCAGAGCTTTCAGTTCGCAGAAAGTTTCCACCCCGTCCAGCACCACGGCGCAGCGCATCTCACCGGGAGCGCCGCGTGTTCAAAGGCAAAGTTGGCATCGACGGTCACAGTGGTTTCTTCCCCTGTGAACAGCAGATATTTTTCCGCCCGGACGTCAATAAAGTGTGCGCAGTATTGTTTTGCCGTGTTTAAGAACGACGCCCGCCCTGCGTGGGGGAACAGCGTCCACGCCAGCGTGTAACGCTCCCCGGGGGCCAGCACGAATGGGGCCGGGTGCAGCAGAAAATCCCCACGGTCATTGCTGATGCGGGACAGGTCGCGCTCCACGCTGTAGCCGCCCAAAGCTCCCTCGGTCAGCACCAATCCCAGATGCGGGGCCGCACCACCCATGCGCAATGCCATGACATAGCTGACAGCACCGCCGCACCAGATGTGGGTATGGCATTTGTGGTGCATACATTCCCGGGCGGTGGTGTAGTCATCGTTGAACGTCGCATAGATGGCAATGTCGGTCAGCTTGGTAAAGACTTCCCGGTTTGTTTCGTTGATAAAGGTATACCGTTCCCGCAGGATGTCGCCCTCCCGCACCTGTTCGGTTTCCACCCGCAAGGGGGCTGCACAGCGGACTGTCCCCCATTCGATGTAGCCCTCGACCCAGTTCATGCGCGCAGGATCATTCTGTAAGACAAACTCTTCCATATCGGAGCCATTCCTTTCACAGCAGCTTTCCTGCTTCATTATGCACTTTTCTTACGAAAAATACCAGTAGTTTTTCGCTTGCTGCTGTGCAGAAATGCTCATTTTTATAATTTTGCTGTCAAGCTCTGCTCGATCAGGGTTAGCACGCGGGCGGCGGCGCGGCGAACTGGACGGGAAGCTGCGACGAGCAGCCCGTCAGTATCGGCCCGAGCGGCTACGCGGCCGCGAAATATCTGTTCGGATTGGATGCGCACCCGGATGGTACCGCCAAGAGCCAGGCAGTCAATGCCGCGAAGGTCATTATCACCGGCAACCATTCCAACATCCACGGCGGCGGCATCATGACCAACGGCGGTCTGATTCTTGGCAGGAAAGAGGAAATTGTGACAGCCACCCCTGCGCTGGACATTACCGGCACCAAAGCCCTGCTTAAGGACGGCGCAGCGCAGGAGAGCGGACGGGACTTCCATTTCCTGCTGAAAAACAGCGCAGGAGAGGAAGTCGGCACGGCAACAGCCGATGCTGCTACCGGGCAATTCACGATTTCGCCCAACGTGCAGTATACCCAGGCCGGAACCTATACCTACACGCTCAGCGAGGTCAACGACAACCGCCCCGGCATCACCTACGATACGAACGTACATACAATCCAGGTGACAATTGAGGAGAAAACCGTTTCCCTTTTGGGCGTGACGTTCAAAAGCTACAATGTATCCTCCGTTACGCTGGACGGCAGCGAAAGCGGCGGTTCCTCCGGCTCCGGAGGGGATTCCCAGACGGGTACCTTCAGGGTTCGCTATCAGAACGGGAATAACTGGGACATCGTGAACGTGTACGTTTGGGATGCTGATAGAAACAAGATAGTTGGCGAGTGGCCCGGTCAACCCATGACAAAGGATACGGATGGCACGTACTATTACGACCTTTCTGTTAACGGAACGGGTAAATACAACTACATCTTCAGCAATAATGGGAATACGCAAACACCGGATATTGATAATATCCCTTACGCACCGGGAAAAGAAGTGGTGTTCGATGTTGTTGGTAAGGTAGTATCAAACACCGCTGGCGGCTCTTCGGGGTCGGGCGACGCGGTTGGGCAAGGGAGCAACTCGGACGGGTCTTACACCCTGACCATCCCGGGAGACGCCTTTACCAACACCATGACAACCCAGCTGAATCTGCAAATCACGAAGACGGACAGCGCGGACGCTTCGAAGCTGCTGGAAGGCGCAAAGTTCACCCTGAAAGAACAGGGGACAGAGAACTCTATGGAGGTCACCACCGATAAAGACGGCATTGCGCTCTTTGAAGGCATCCGGCGCAATACCACCTACGATCTGCGTGAGACACAGGCGCCGTCAAATTACATGACGGCAGGCCCCTGGATTCTGGAGGTCAGGGACGAAGACGCGACGCTTTACCCGGCCACGGAGAACCCGGACGGAACGCTGGAAAGAGCCGGGGAAACCGGAACGACCCTGGACGTCAGCGGCACCGACCCGAAGGTGCTGTCGGTGACCGTCCGCGACATCTCCTGGGGCTACGAGCTTCCCGACACCGGCGGAGCCGGAACAACCTCTTATACCGCAGGCGGCTTGGCGCTGATCTTCGGCGCGGCGACCCTGTTGTATAGCCATTGCAGGCGTCGAAAGGAGGATGAGGCATCTTCCTGATACGCGGAAAGCCACCATTCCAATTCAAAATTATGATGAAAGAAGGAGCACAAAAAATGAAATGCACAAGAAAACTCGCCAGTCTCCTGCTGGCACTGGTCATGGTCTTCGCCCTGGCCACCACAGCCTTTGCCCAAGATGTAACGGTTACGGGTGGCACAGGCTCCATTACCATTTCCAACGCCGCAAAGGGCGAAACTTACACCATCTACAAACTGTTTGACGCGACCGTGAACGCGGACGGCAGCAGTATCGCTTACACCGGCACAATTCCCGAAAGCCTCAAGGCCTATTTCACTGCGGATAGTAATAACTATATCAGCGCTACTGCGGCGGCCAAAGATGGGGAGAATATGAGTGAGGGGCTGAAAACTGCCCTGAAAACTTGGACGGCTGCTGCAACAGCCGCTGCAACGGCCGAAAGTGACGGCTCAGCCCTGAACTTTAGAGATCTGGCGTATGGCTATTATGTTGTGACTACTACTCAGGGTGACCTGGCTATCAGCGTTGATTCAACAATGCCAAATGTTACCATTGTTGACAAGAATAGTTCTACACCTAAAGACTTGAGTAAAACTGCCTCTAGTAATGATGTCTCCATTGGCGACACGGTCACCTATACCGTTAGTTTCAAGACCTCCAATTATTATGGCGCTGGTACGGAAGCAAAGGAAATCGTTTCCTATACCATCGAGGATACCCTGCCCGAGTTCCTGTCCAATGTGACTGTCACCAGCATCATTGTAGACAATGATGGCAACAACGCAACCGCCGGTGACCAGGCTAATGTCACTGACCAGTTTGCTAATAAGAAGATCGTCATTGACTGGTATGACGAGGTCAATAACAAGTTCCTGTATGACAATGGTGCTACCGTCACCATCACCTACACCGCTGTTGTAACTGACAAGACCGCCATTGATGGCAATGGCAACACCAACAAGGTCACTGTAACGTGGACGACTAAGGGCGGCGATGAGCCTGGTCCCGACAAGGTAGAAACTGATGAAACCATCTTCACCTATGCCATTGCGTTGAAGAAGGTCAACAATAAGGGCGTTGCCCTGCCCGGCGCTGTGTTCGAGTTCCCGTTCTATGTGAAGTCTACTGCTGACGCCAACGGCGCTTACATCTATGCTGGTACCACCGCTGGCGCAGGTCTTACGAACCAGATCACCACACCTGACAGCGGCGTGATCGTTGTGAAGGGTGTTAAATCCGGTAGCTATGAAATTACGGAGGTCACAGCTCCTGCCGGCTATAACAAGCTGACTGCCCCTGTCACTGTCCAAGCTGTCAAGACCAGTAGCACCTCCACGCATACCACCGTGTATCTGGACAAAGACGGCAATGTCGTTGATGTGAGTGCTAAAGAAATTGAGGTTAAGGTCGATATTGATACCATCGCCGCAACCGCCGTTGTTGTTGTCAACAAGGCCGGTACCGAGCTGCCCTCCACCGGTGGTATGGGTACTACCGTCTTCTATGTACTGGGCACTGTCCTGGTGCTGGGCGCGGTCGTCCTGCTGGTCACCAAGAAGCGCATGAGCGATGCCAATCGTTAATTCCTGAGGATACACACTCTGTAATTCCGCTTTCTTAACCATAAGTCCTGTGCCGGGGAGCGCCCCTCCCCGGCACACAGCCACAAGGAGAACCCTGTATGCGAAAACATCTATCCACCATTGTTCTGGTGCTCCTATTGCTCATAGGGCTGTCCCTGTTGCTGTACCCCACCGTCAGCGACTACTGGAACTCCTTCCACCAGACCCGCGCCATCGCCACCTACGCCGAAAACGTGGCCGCTCTCGACAACGCCAGCTATGACGCCATCTGGGACGCCGCCCGGCAGTATAACCGGAACCTGTGTAGTCGCAGCAACAGCTTCCTCCTCTCCGAGGAGCAGAAGGCCGAATACGAAAGCCTGCTGGACATATCCGGTCAGGGGGTCATGGGCTATATCGAGATTCCGAAAATTGACGTCAACCTGCCCATTTACGAAGGCACCAGCGATGATGTGCTGCAAAAGGGCGTCGGCCATCTGGAAGGCTCCAGCTACCCCCTTGGCGGCGAAAGCACCCACAGCGTGCTGACCGGTCACCGCGGCCTGCCTGAAGCCGTGCTGTTCACCGACCTGGACAAGCTCCGGGAGGGGGATACCTTCCTCCTGCGGGTGCTGGATGAGATCCTGACCTATGAGGTGGATCAAATCCTCATCGTGGAGCCGCAGGATACCGCCGCGCTGGAAATCGCGGAGGGGGAGGACTACTGCACCCTGGTGACCTGCACCCCCTACGGCATCAATACCCACCGGCTGCTGGTTCGCGGACACCGCATCGACAATATCGAGGAAGTCAAAACCGTGCGGGTCACCGCCGACGCCGTCCAGATCGAGCCAATGCTGGTGGCGCCCGTCGTGGCGATCCCCATGCTGCTGATTCTGTTGATCCTTCTGCTGCTGCCCAGGCGCAGAAAGAAATAGGAGGTTTTTTCATGAGAAAGCATGTTATTTCCGGCCTGCTGGCGCTGCTTTTCCTGCTTGCTCTGCCCCTGTCCGCCGCCGCCCACGCGGTTCCGGATGAGAGCCGGAACGGCCATTGCAGCATCACCGTCTCCATGACCTACAAGGGAAAAGCCGTCCGCGGCGGCACGCTTGCCCTGTACAAGGTGGGCGACGTGGCGGAGGACGACGGCAACTACAGCTTCGTCCCCGTGGAAGAAATTCAGGCGGACATTCCCGAATTCGGCGACATCGAGTCCCCGGATCTGGCGGGGCGGCTGGCGGAGCTGAAAGGGAAGCTGACTCCCGTCACCTCCGATCCCGTGACCGTCGATAGAGACGGCAACGCGACCTTTTCCGACCTGACCTTCGGTCTGTATCTGGTGGTGCAGAAAACCGCCGCTCCCGGCTACGGGAAAACCGCTCCCTTCCTGGTGAGCGTGCCTTACCTCTACCGGGACGAATACCAATACGACGTGACCAGCCAGCCCAAGACCGATCTGGAACGGGAGGTCAAGCCCACCGCGCCTCCCTCCCCCGGCGGCGGGAAGAAGCTTCCCCAGACCGGGCAGCTGTGGTGGCCGGTGCCGGTGCTGGCCTGTGCGGGGCTTGGCTGCATCGCCGTGGGTCTGTTCCGCCGCCGGGAGGCCAGGGATGAAGGCTAACCGGGGAACCGTCTGGATCAATGCGGGGCTGCTGCTGATTGCGGCGGCCCTGTTCCTTTCGGCTTACAATGAACGGGAGTCCCACGAAGCCCGGGACTCCGCCCGGCAGGTCATTGCCCAGCTGTGCGACGCGCTCCCCACGGAAGCGGGCGATGACGAAGCCGAACCCACGACCCTTCCGGAATCCCTGCCGGATGTCCAGCGGGAGATGCCGGTGAAGACCATCAACGGCCGGGACTACATCGGCGTGCTGAGCATTCCGTCGCTGGAGCTGGAGCTGCCGGTGATCAGCCAGTGGGACTATCCCGCATTGAAGGTTGCCCCCTGCCGGTATTCAGGCTCCTTGTATCAGGACAACCTGATCATCTGCGCCCACAACTATGCGTCCCATTTCGGAAAGCTGAAGGAGCTCCAACCCGGGGACACCGTCCTGTTTACGGATATGGATGAGCATGTGGTGACCTTCCAGGTGGTGGAGCGGGAGACGCTGAACCCCATGGACACGGAGGGGATGGAAGCAGGGGACTGGGATCTGACACTGTTTACCTGCACCATCGGCGGACAGACCCGTGTGACGATCCGGCTTGAACGGGTGGAAGCTGTTCGGAATCCCGAACAGGAAGACGCCGTCCAATCCGAAAAATAAACGCACAATCCGGCAAGAGACGGAGGTAGGAACCGTGAAAAGGGTGTTTGCATGGCTGACCGTCTGCCTGCTGGCCGGGTGCCTGGCCGGATGCGGCGGGGAGAAGCGGGTCGTCACTTCGGACACGCTGTATGTTCCGAGGATTGAGGACATGACCGAAGCCTTTATTCTGGGCATGGACGCCTCCATCGTGCCGTCGCTGGAGGCGGGCGGCGTCCGGTACTATGATTTTGACGGTAAGGAGAAGGACGTTTTTGAGATCCTTTCCGAAAACGGGATCAACTACATCCGGGTTCGGGTGTGGGTGGATCCTTACGACGGCTCCGGCCGGGGCTACGGCGGTGGAAACTGCGACATCGGCACCGCCCTCGCCATCGGCAAGCGAGCCACCCGGTACGGCATGAAGCTTCTTGTCGATTTCCACTATTCCGATTTCTGGGCCGATCCCGGTAAGCAGATGGTTCCCAAAGCGTGGGTCGGTATGGAAATCGACGAAAAGGCCGATGCCCTGAACCGCTACACCACGGACTGCCTTCAGCAGCTGAAGGACGCCAAGGTGGACGTAGGCATGGTGCAGCTGGGCAATGAGACCAACGGCAGTCTCTGCGGGGAAACCACCTGGGGGAACATCTGCTATCTGATGGAGGCCGGCTCCCGAGCCGTCCGGGCAATTTTCCCGGAGGCACTGGTGGCCGTTCACTTCACGAATCCGGAGAACGCCGACGCCATGCGCTTCTACGCGAAAACGCTGGACGATTTCCGACTGGATTACGATGTATTCGCCACCTCCTACTACCCTTACTGGCATGGGACGCTGGAGAATCTCGCCGCCGTGCTCTCTCAGATTGCCGAAGCCTACGGCAAGAAGGTCATGGTAGCGGAAACCTCCTACGCCTACACCCCGGAGGATACGGATTTCTTCGGCAATACCATCGGCGAGGGCGGCAGCTATGCCAAACCCTATCCCCTTACCGTACAGGGACAGGCCGATGCCGTGGCGGATGTTGTCCGTACAATGGCAGAGGACACGACAAACGGCATCGGTGTCTTCTACTGGGAGGGCGCATGGATCAGCGCCGGAGGCGGCAGCCGGGCGGAAAACAGCCGGAAATGGGAGCAGTACGGCTCCGGCTGGGCCAGCTCCTACGCCGCCTCCTACGACCCGGAGGACGCGGGCAAATACTACGGCGGCAGCGCCGTGGACAATCAGGCGTTTTTTGACAGCACGGGGCGCGCGCTGGAATCCCTGAAGGTATTCTCCCTCCTCCGGACGGGAACCCACTGATACTATTTCCTGATTAAAATCTTAATTTTAATCAGGAAGGCATCGCCTGAAGGCGCTGCCTGTTTTGTGATTTATAAGGAAAGAAATCACAAAACAAGTCTCATAGGGACTCCAATTAAAATCTTTTTTAAAGATTTTAATTGGAGTCCCGTATAAGCGATTCCCTTCTTTTTTCGTTTCCGGGCAGGAATTATTTCCTGCCCGGTGATTTTTTATTTCGCGGCCTTCAGCGCCTTGCGCTCGGCCTTGGTCTTGCAGAAGCACTCCAGCTCCGGCACCAGAAGGATGCAGATCACCGCTGCCGTGAAGCCGCCGTTATACAGGCAGAATCCGCCGTGGAGATTCGGCACAGAGGTGACCAGCAGGTAGTGCATCATAGCCGCAACCATGCCCCAGAACCAGCCGTACTTGCTGGTAATGGGACTCAGGCCGTTGGCGAAGCACAGTCCCACAGCGATGGCCTGGGCGTTGATTACGAAGGTGAAATTGCCCCCCGCCAGTCTTGACAGTCCGCTCGCCAGGAAGGACGCCAGCACGTATCCCAGCATGATTGGCCAGACGTTGCCGGGATGGGAGCCGGAATTGCAGGTGGCCAGCATACAGAAAATGATGCCCATCGTCACGCCGTTGAAGGAGGCACCGATGAGGTTGTAGTAAGCCAGAATGAACAGGCCGAACACGCCCACGTTCATCAGGAACACTTCCGTACCCATCTGGGAAGAAATGGAACCGACGTGCTCCGGGGCGGTCAGCAATGCCCAGTACTGCTTCGGCTTGCAGCCCATGGCCAGTGCGAACACGATGCACAGTCCGAACAGGATGCCGCAGAACAGATTCACCGTCAGCCGGGACGCCACCTGCAGGGTATCCGCAGAGGGAGCCGCAGGCAGGTCAACGCCCAGCGTCTTATACAGCGTGGCATTGAGGAAAAACGCGGCCAGGCCCACCGGCAGTGCGGCGGAATACAGGTCGAAACCCTTATGCACCTTCGGGGAATGTGCCAGCCCCGCGGGCAGGAAAAAGCCGATGCAGAAGCCCACGATCAGTGTCACCGCCAGCCCCGGCAGGTTGAAGCCCACCGCCTCGGCATTGGGATAGCGCACCAGCAGATCGCTGATGAGCGGCGCAATGCCGGTAGAGAACAGCATGGCGTTGACGTTTGCGCCAAACTTTTCCTTCTTCACCAAGCAGTAGATGACAACGCCCAGCACCGTCGGCCAGATGTTCAGAATGTTGATGCCCCAGGAGCAGAAGCCCAGGGTCAGCACGAAGGCCAGGGTGGAGACATTATTGACCGTCGCGCCGCACAGGGCATACAGCCCCAGACAGCACAGTCCCACCAGTCCCATGTTCAGGAACGTCGCGGCATAGCCGCCCACGGCAAAATAGTTGGTAGAGATTTTTGCCGGCTGGCTGAGAATCTGCCACAGGCCGGAAAACATGGTATTCCTGTCCGGCATACACACTGCCGCAATGAGAAACGCGGCGGAAAAGAAGGCGAAAAACAGCTTCAGGAACGAACCTTCCTCAAGATTTTTTAATTTTTTCATAAAAGCACCTTGCTCTCAATATTGAATTTGAATGTCCATAGACAAAAAGGGCGACCCAGCGTGGAAACTGAATCGCCCAGACGGTCGGCAGGCTTTTCTCTGCGCTCCCATGCGGTGTAAACCCGCGAATCCGTCAGTTACGCAGAAGCCAATATGGCGTTATACTCTTTCGGCAGCCTCCACCACGTGCTTCATCAGCACGGAGGTGGTCACGGAGCCGACGCCGCCGGGAACGGGCGTGATGGCCTCAACGATCGGCTCGACCTCGTCAAACTTGGCGTCGCCGGCGATGCCGCCCTTGCCGCCCTTGGCGTTGATCTTGTTCTCGTCCCAGTTGATGGACACGTCCACGACCACCTGTCCGGGGCGGACATAGTCCTTGGTCAGGCTGTTCAGCACACCGGCGGCGGAAACAATGATGTCCGCGTTCCGGCAGATTTCAGCGGTGTTCACCGTCTTGGTATGGCAGACGGTAACGGTGGCGTTCTTGCCCATGAGCATCATGGCGGCGGGCTTGCCCACCACAAGGCTGCGGCCCACCACCACGGCACGCTTGCCGGAAAGAGGAACGTTGTAATACTTCAAAATTTCCATGCAGGCCTGCGCGGTGCAGGGTGCGTAGCCCAGCTCGGTGTTCGTGAACACTCCGGCCAGCGAACCGTCCGTGATGCCGTCGATATCCTTTTCCGGACGCAGGGCGGCGCGGATGGTGCGGTCATCGA
>OHTD01001234.1_pt1 | contig 11753 bp, 8 predicted proteins | sample 1578871 | NCBI WGS metagenome assembly OHTD01 (sample SAMEA3879574, study PRJEB24766) | human gut metagenome | biome: human-associated habitat; feature: feces | place: USA | collected 1985/1987 | reverse complement strand
ATAAGCGCCGGAAGCTGGTAGCACAGCGATTTTCCTGCGCCTGTCGGCATGATACCGAGCACATCGTGCCCTGCAAGTATGCCGTTTATGAGCTCCTCCTGCCCTGTTCTAAGACTGTCGTAGCCAAAGTATTGTTTGAGTGTCTGGTTTATGTTCATTTATGCTTGTTGTCCTCCCTTAGCTGCACGATAATCCTGTAGACCTCAGGCCTTCTCTCCTTCAGATGCTTATCAAGCAGGTGTCTCCTCTGTGCAAACCGCTCTGCAAGCTCCGGATGCTCTCTTGCTATACGCTCATGCACCTCGCGACGGTGCATCTCGATATCTGCCGCAAGCGTGTGCACATCCTTTCCTGATATGTTGACGATTTCTTTCAGATGCTCCTCCAGATGCTCCAGCCACTCATCCTGGTCAAACTCATCCATATGCGCCCAGCGGCCATGCATGATTTCCTCTATATCCTTTGTCTTTTTGAGCTGTTCTATCTGAAGCTTTATCTGCTTTTCAATCTGCTCCTCACTCTCGGCGCCAAACGCCCAGACAAACTCCTGCACTCTGTTGTCAGCACGCTTTCTTGAGGCACTGCGCTCCTCGTTATCTACGCCACCCTCAAGCGGATAAGGTCTGTTTATTCCCATATCCTTTAGCGCAATATGTATTGTCCTTCTGACACAGCCCTGCTCAATTAAATAACCTAAGCCCAGCTTCCTGAGTTGCTCGTTGAGCTCTGCAATGTGCTCTGTTATGTATAGCTTTACACCTTTTTGTTTCAGTGAGCGGTAAAGTGACTCTATGCTGTCAGCTCCTGTGATATCAATACTTCCGATAGCTCCGGCATCGATTATGACAGCTTTTGTATCATGCTTTAGGTGGTCCTCAATATCACGCACAAGTACCTTTGCATTTGCAAAAAACAGGCCGCTCGAAAATCTGTAAATAATCACACCGTCAATCTCGTGGATGTTTGTGCTCTCCCTGATATCGCGGAAATGACTGTGTCCCGGCTGCACACCGAGAAAGCAGGTGGCCGGCTTTGCGCTTCTGATTATCATCTCGGCAAAAGACAAAATGATTCCTATCAAAACTCCGTTTATCGTACCCAGAATAAGTACTCCGAAAAAAGCACCAACAAATATGAAAAATTCTGTCCTGCTGACCTTCCACAGTCTCTTTGCCAGATGAAACTCCGTGGCACCCATGAGCGCTGATATGACAATCGCCGTGAGCACCGGAACCGGCAGATATCCTATAAAGCCTGTGCAAAAAAGAAGCACTGCTATCATGGAAACGCCTGCAACAAGCCCTGTGAGCTGTGTCTTACCCTCGTACTGCTCGCTCATCGCAGTTCGTGACACTGAACCGTTTATCGGACAGCAGCCCGTAAAAGCCGCAGCCATATTTCCTATGGAAAATGCCAAAAGCTCCGTGTTATCATCTATTCTGTATCCGTTTTTCTGTGCGAAATTGTTTTCTGCCAGAAGTGTCTCTGCCATGATGACAACAGCAACCGAAAGACTTAAAACTATTACCTCTGAGGCCTTTTGAACTGAAAAAACTGCCTCGAAATCCGGTATATACCACCGCGGCATGCCGGGCTCAACTGCTGAAAGAGTCGGCACTCCCCACTCCTTTACCGGTCCAAAATATGTAAAAAGCGCGCCTGTTACCATGAGCACAACCGCCATAGGAAACTTTGGAACAAGCCTCTTACTCACAACCAAAATGGCAAGCGCTACAATCCCCATGACAAGTGCGGCTGCATTTATGTGGTGTAAGACCTCCCATATATGCTCAGACAGTTCAAAAAGCTCTCCGGTTCCTGCCGCAGAGCCCATGAGCTTTGGCGCCTGCATCAGTATGATTGTAGTACATATGCCTGTGATAAATCCGCCCATAACCGGCGCAGATATGTAGTTCACCAGCTTTCCGGCATTCATGAAGTAAAATGCCAAAAGCCACAGTGCCACAAAAAATGTAAACACCGGTACAACCGTCATGGCCTCTTTGCTTCCTGCCTCTATTCCCATGCCAAGCACTGCTGCTCCGACAAGCGCCGCCGGAGCAGCATCCACACCGAATATAAACTGCGGTGATGTGGAAAACAGAGCAAACAATATGATTGGGAATACCGAGCCATACAAGCCATATACCGCCGGTAGCCCGGATATCTGCGCATAGCCCATCGATATAGGAATCGAAACCGCCATGATGATGATTCCCGCAAGAATGTCCTTTGGGAGATTTTTCTTGTCGTAGTTTTTGAGTGTTGGTGCAACTGATAATTTTTGTTTCATTTAGATTTGTGCCTTCTTTATCAATACTTTCTTTCCTTCAAATGCGAAACCATAATGTTGAATTGCTTCTCTTTTATATCCTCGTTCCAAAAGCTTTGCATCATAATTTTTCTCTTCAATCTGCTTCAAAGCACTATCCGCAGTCATATCCAGTGATGTCTCCTCTTGCGAATCAATAACCTTAAATTCTATTATTACAGCCTGCGAATTTTTATCACGTGGAATGATCATCACATCATATCTGCCATAGCCACTTTCACGGTTTGACTGCACTTCATATTTATCTCTAAGCTCGACCAGCAGGCCTAAGACAAAACCATGATAAAATCTCTCCGGTTCAGATTTTCCCGAAGGATGCTTTCCGCTGTCAAAGCTGCTGAAGGTAGATAAAGCGACCTCATTCATGTATATGTTCATTTCCTTTACATTGCCTCTAAGCAATGCCCTTATGAATCCATTATAATTCGAAACAGAGGCATTAAACCATCCTCTGAACATATTTGAAAACATACTTACGGTTTCAAGATTTGTAATGCTCAGATGATACCACGGTTCAAGCGTAAGACCTCTTTTTTCTAAGGAATCAACCTTTAAATAACCGCTGGCAAGCAAAAGACTCCAAATGGCATTTTCATCGTTATCGAGCTGTTCAAACACCAGTTGTTCGTCAATGCTAACCTCCACAGAATCGCCTTCCAGAAGTGTTTCCATCATAGATTTTATTTCTGCAGATGCTGTTCTGATCAAACGATTTACCAGACCGTTTGAGCTGGTAGATGCCCAGTATGGACTTATCTGTTTTTCCTTTAGAAAATTCGTTATAGACCATGGATTATAAATATCACTGTGATTTCCAAATTTAAAACCGTCATACCATTTTTTTACAGTATCTTTTTCACCGGACAGACCATACTCTTCCATTGCATCAAAAACTTCATTCTCTGTAAATCCAAAGCTCGTTGCATAACTGCTTGAGGTCGTGGTTATTACATTCAGATTATTGAGGTCTGAAAAAATTGATTCCTTTGATACACGCGTGATTCCTGTCATAATAGCACGCTCCATATACGGATTTGTCTTGAACGTTGCATTAAACAGGCTTCTTATATATGCAGTAAACTCATTCCAATATCCATGAAGATATGCCTCCTGTATAGGAGTATCATACTCATCAAGGATAATTATCGTCTTCTTTCCCCAGTAACGATGAAAATACTCACACAAAATATTTAATTTTAATCCACTCTCAGCATCACCCATCCTGGTATTTGTTCCTTCAAAATCAGCTATTTCGTCTGCTGTCAGAGTATCCCCCTCAAGCAGATATCTGTGCCTTTTGTAAACAGCCTCTATCTGTGCTTTTATCTGGATTTTTGCATCTCCCAGATTGTCGGCCTTAACCGAAGCAAAGCTCATAAAAATCACAGGATAAGTACCCTGAATTTTTCGATAGTCCTCATCCTCCCATATAGACAATGAATCAAACAAATCGCTCCTGTCCTTATACTGATTTGAAAAAAAGCAGTTAAGCATGCTCATATTAAGTGTTTTTCCAAAACGCCTCGGACGCGTGATGAGAGTCACATCATCCTTTGAATCCCACCATTCCTTTATAAAGCTCGTTTTGTCCACAAAAAAGCAATTATCTTCTATAACAGAAGCAAAATCCTGTTTCCCAATACCAATCGTTTTTACCATATCTGACTCCCTGTATAGTCTCAAATCATTGTTTTATATATGATATTATATCCAATACAATTATGCACTGCAAGAAACAAATATACTCTTCTTAATCACGTTTTTAAACATAGATTAAGAAGAGTATAATCTCTTTTATCGTATTAAATTATAACTACTTAATTACAGCCTCAACCTCACCCTTCTCAGGCATCACGCGAAGTGCGCCCTTTCTCGTAGTAATAAGAGAGGCTGCCGCATTTGCGAATGTGAGCATCTTTTTCACATCGTCATCCTTCCGGTCATTGATACCATGCTCCAACACATCGTGAAGCAGGCATGCACAGAAGGTATCTCCTGCACCTGTAGTCTCGACAGTGTCATCTCGCAGGAACGGAGCTGCCTCCACGATATGTCCGTCAAAAAATGCCATACTTCCGTTTTTGCCCATAGTGGCACAGATAAACGGAATGTGATACTCATCTATGAGCTTCTTCACACCTGTCTTTATGTCCTTTTCGCCTGTCATGAATTCAATCTCATCATCAGATATTTTTAAGATGTCACACTGACTCAGGCCCCAGCTTATCTTCTCTTTTGCATCGTCCATGCTCTTCCAGAGCGGTTTGCGCAGATTAGGGTCAAATGAAATCAGTGCGCCTGCCTCTTTTGCGGCAGCTATTGCATGCTTTGTCGCATTCTCACAGATCTTATCTGTCATTGAAAGACTTCCGAAGTGGAAAATTTTTGCGTTTCTCACAAGGGATAAATCCACCTCATCCGCTGTCAGCATCATATCTGCTCCCGGATTTCTGTAAAATGAGAAATCTCTGTCTCCGTCTGCTGCGGTCTGGACAAATGCAAGAGTGGTATGGACATTATCATCATAGCGCACGCCTGTTGTGTCGATGCCCTGCTCCTTTACGGCATCAACAAGCAGCCTTCCGAACGCATCCTGTCCCACTTTTCCGATGAAAGCAGTCTGATGACCGAGCTTTTGAAGCATGGCAAGCACGTTACATGGAGCTCCACCCGGATTAGCCTCAAAAAGCTTATTGTCCTGCGCACTTGTACCGTTTTCTGTAAAATCTATAAGTAATTCACCTAATGCAACTACATCCATATTGTACCTCTTTCTTTCCTGTCAAAATATTATGTATATTATTCTACAAATAACCGGACCAATAATTTGTCCGGTTATTATTTGTATGCTCTACTGATATGCTTTCATATTATAAAATTATATCATATTATATCATATTTTTCAATATCCACAACAGCACTTCCGTCACAATTAAAGCAGATTCCGTCTGCCTGAAGAGGTGTACAGATAGCTGTGGTTGCGACCTGCTGTCCGTCATTGATAAAGAGCTCTATAGACTGTCTGTCCATGATGAAACGAAGCTTTAGCTTTCTGTCTGTATCTGCGATTTTAATTTTTCTGACACAGACGACATCCTTTGTGACGCCACAGCAGGTACGATCAATCTCGAGCACGCCTGCGACTCTGTTGTAGGTAAACGCTGTGCTATACTCATCATCGCATGCCATTTCAACAGTGAAATTATTGTACTCCTCGCCTGAAAGCTCCACTGTCATGTCGAGAGTGCGGCCCTTTATGCCATCAAAGGTCGTGTAGCAGTCTATTTTTTTATCTGTATAATGACACTTGTTTGCACGATAATTTTCTATTTCCTTAACCGGCTTCTGCCAGATACGGCCGTCCTTTATTTCAAGCTCACGAGGCAGTGTCATCATGCCCTGCCAATCCTGCGAATCAGGAACGACACATGCATCCCACGACTTCATCCAGGCAATCATCACGCGGCGTCCGTCCGGAAGCAGTGTAGTCTGCGGTGCATAAAAGTCCATGCCATAGTCAAGTGTGTGCGGCTCTTCCTTGATAAATACATGATTTTCTTTATCATAATCTCCCAGAAAATATACAGAGTTGTGTCCGTTATGAAACTCATATTTGTCTGCCTTCATACTCTGCGGTGAACAGATGAGCACATGCTTATCCTCCAGCCCAAAGAAGTCCGGGCACTCCCACATGGTACCTATTTTGCCGGTGCTGTTTGCCGCAAGGATTGTCTCAAACTGCCAATCGGTCAGGTTTTTTGAAGAGCAGAGCACTACCTGTCCCACATTGTTTAAGTCCTTGCTTCCAACTATAAGATAATATGTTTCATCCTCTTTCCATATTTTAGGGTCACGGAAATCGATTCTGCTGCAGTTTTCAGGAAGCATATCGCCTGTCACAACAGGATTATTCTCATGCTTCACATAATTAAGTCCGTCTCCAAATGCGATGCACTGGTTCTGTCTCTCCTGCTCACTGCCGTCAGGAAGTTTAATCCTTGTGACACCTGTGTATACAAGCACATGCTTACCATCTGCCTCAATGGCACTTCCTGAGAAACATCCTTTTTTATCATATTCCTCGTCAGGTGCCAGCACACACGGAAGCTGCTCCCACTTAATCATATCGCTTGTCGTACTATGCCCCCAATGCATAGGTCCCCACTCACGCAGATATGGATAGTACTGATAAAACAGATGAATTTTTCCGTTATAGACAGAAAATCCATTCGGATCATTAATCCAACCTGCCGGTGCACTGATATGAAACAAAGGTTTACTCTCTTTATCTGTAGCAGCTATTTTTTTTGCCTCGTAGCTTCTTGCTTTTTCCAATAATTCGCTCATGCAAATCCTCCCATTCTGTTTGCTTTGCCGGTAATACAGAATTATGAACAGTAACCTATTTGCCCTCTGACGTACTCTCAATGGATTTCTGATAGCTGTCAAAATATTTCTGCTTTATCTTCAGATAATCCTGTAAACCATATTTATCAAGTTTCTTAAGGTATGAATCCCATTCCTTATCAATGCCGCCGTTTAATATCCAGTCGGCCTTTTTCTGCTCAGCATATTTCTTGATGTCTGTGTCGTACTGTGACACCTTGTTGGTGTCATCTATGCTCATGAACACCTTTGGATAGACATACTTACTGTTCATGTCCTTCAGATAAGCCTCATGCATGTTGTCAAGACGCCACTTGGCATCTGCAGGCTCTGTCACATAAACATCATAGTACTCATTTAAAACAGCAAGCGGTCCGTTTACTGACTGTGCCTCACGCACTTCAACCGGTGACTGATCGCCCAGATCCATATGCTTTAACATCTGTCCGCCGTCAGCGTTTGTACTCATCTCAAATATATTGAACGAATCTTTCTCACCGTATGTTCCCCAGTTATTCTGTGGAGACTGGATTGGAGCATACATCTGATCAATCCACGCGGCTGCCAAAGCCGTATCCCTGCAGCTTGATGTCAGTACGCATCGTCCTCTGTCGAAACCACTCGTCTCACTGTTATTCTGTCTGGTGATATTTCTGACTCCGTCAGGTCCTGTGAGAGCAGGAAGCATGACGTAATCTGTGTTATTGTCAATGTTTGCAATGTCCCATGTAAAGCAGAGCCCGTATCTGTGGTTTTTACCCTTTGCTACATATGTTGACCACTCCTGTGTAAATGCCTCAGGGTCAATCAAATCCTCTGTGACAAGCTTGTGAAGCCACTCGATACCCTCCTTGTAGCCCTCCTGTGTCGGAGCATAGATGACTTTTCCCTCATCTGTTACTGCAAAGTGGTCACCTGTATCACCATAACCCTCACCAAAGCCGTTCATGAGGATGGCTGGATCCTGGTCACCGTTGTTTATAATAAATGACATAGGAATGACACCGCCCTCAATGTCAAACTCTTTCTCAAGCTCGTCTGCATGATCTCTGAATGCAATAAGCACCTGCTCGAGCTCGTCTGTGGTAGTCGGTACATCAAGTCCCAGATAGTCAAGCCACTTCTTGTTGATATAAGGAATATCGCCTATTGCCTGGATAGCTTCTTTTCCTGAACCAAGCTGCTCTATCCAAGGAAATGAATAGATATGTCCGTCCGGTGCAGTACACATGGTTCTGTACTCTGGATATTTTTCAAAAACTGCCTGAAGATTAGGCATATATTTGTCAATCAGATTCTCAACCGGAATGATAATACCCTGCTTTGCATATCTGAGCAGGTCGTAATCACTCATACCTGCATTAAACAGTCCATCCGGCAGATTACCAAACTGCGCCAATGCCAGATTCTTCTTGTCAGAGAACTGGTCTGAAACGAAGCATGTCCAGTCGATATGCACGTTGGTCTGCTTCTCCATTCTCTTGAAGATAGTCCTCTCATTAGGATCCTGTGTGGATGTGGCCGGTGCACTTGTGATAAATGACAGCTCAGCCTTCTCCTTCAGAGGGAACTGCACATCTGATACCGGTGTGTCCGGATTTGTCTCGGCATTTAAGCTCTGCTGCTTTCCACAGCCTGCCACACCTGTCAGCATTGCAAGTGTAAGCGAAAGTGTAATTAATTTTTTGAAGCTTCTTTTTTTCATATCCATACTCATCCTTTCTGTTAGCCCTTAACAGATCCAACCATGATTCCTTTATCAAAATATTTCTGGAAAAATGGATACATAATCAAAAGTGGTAAACTTGATACAACAATTGTAGCGTACTTGAGCTGCTCTGCAACCTTTGCCATCTCAGCTGTACTCTGGATATCTGCAATCATGCCCGGCTGAGGTGTATTCTGCACGAGAATTGAACGCAGTACAAGCTGTAATGGCTGGAGATTTGCGTCATTCAGGTAAATCATTGCATCAAAGTAGCTGTTCCACATTCCTACAAATGACCAAAGCATAAGCACCGCAATAATCGGCTTACAAACCGGAAGCATAATCTTAAAGAAATGCTGTATTTCATTTGCTCCGTCGATGGCTGATGCCTCACGAAGCTCATTTGGCACTGACTGATAATAGGTTCTCGCCAAAATCATATTCCACACATTGAAAGCGCCCGGAATAAGGATTGCCCATACGGTGTTTACCATATGGAGCTGATTTATAAGGATGAATGTAGGAATCATTCCTCCTCCAAAAAACATTGTGATAATAAAAATCACATTGAAAAATCTTCTTCCGACAAACTCCTTTTTAGACATAGGATATGCTGCCAGGATTGTGACAAATACTGAGATTGCCGCAAACGCTATTGAGTAAAAAAACGAATTAAAAAATCCGCGCCATATCATGTCATTTTCCAGAACTCGTCTGTATGCATCAATAGTCCAGTCCTTTATGTTGAAGCTCAGTCCCTGGTTGTTAAGTACTGTCGGATCCATGAAAGATGCCAGCACTACATATACTAACGGAACAATTATTGCAAGCACAAACAACCCAAGAAGTGTATATCCAATTCCAAGAACAATTTTATCAGTCCGTGAATATTTGATTTTTATCGTCATATCTTTTTCCATTGCACTTTCCTCCTAGATTCCTTCACCATCGTTTAGCTTCTTTACAACCGCATTGACTATAATCAGCAATATTACATTGATTACCGAGTTGAAAAGACCAACCGCTGTTGAATAACCATAGTCTCCATTCAAAAGTCCGATTCTGTATACATATGTAGAAAGAATTTCCGATGCCGGTAAGTTCATATCTGTCTGTAACGCATAGGCTTTCTCGAAACCGATACTCATAATATTTCCTGCCTGCAGGATGAACTGTATCACTATAATATTCTTAATAGCCGGAAGCTCAACATACCACATCTGCTGGAAGATGTTTGCGCCATCCATTCTCGCTGCCTCCTCAAGCTCCTTGCTCGCATTGGATAATGCCGCTGTATACATGATTGAAGCCCAGCCTGCTCCCTGCCAGATGCCGCTCGCTATGTAGATTGTCCTGAATGCAGCCGGCATTGTCATCCAGTTTGTGCTGATACCGAGCAGCTTGTTCATAGGTCCGATTGGTGATAAAAACATACGAACCATACCACAAAGTACAATAACTGAGATAAAATTCGGTGCGTAAATCAGAAGCTGTATCTTTTTCTTGATGCCCTCTTTGCGAATACGATTCAGAAGCAGTGCAAGTATGATCGGTACCGGAAATCCCCATAACAATCCGTAAATACTTACCTTTAACGTATTCATAAGGTAGTTCATAAAATCAGGTGATGATAAAAATCTCTTGAAATATTCAAGCCCGACCCATGGACTCCCCAGAACACCCTTTATGACATTGTAATCCTTGAATGCTATGAGCAGTCCGCCCATCGGAACATACTTGAATATAATTGTCAGTAAAAGTGCCGGCATAAGGAAAAATATGTACAACATCCAGTTTTTCTTCACATATGTCACTTTGCTTTTCAATGACTGCTTTTTTTCTTTCATTTGCTGTGACCTCCACTCTCTTTCACATTTTGTCTTTTTTACTTAATTTACGCTCTTGTGTAACCGGTAAAGTAACCGGTTACTTTATAATTTGATAATACAATATCATTTGTGCTGTGTCAATACTTTTCTCAAAAAAAGTAACCGGTTACTTTTTTGTTGATATTTTGGAAATTGCGCTGTATACTGTTTATAAACATTTGTAATATAAGTAATTTTTATAAGGAGACATCCCATGGGAAAAAAACAGGTTACATTTGCAGATATTGCGGAATATACACACTTTTCAAAAACAACGATTTCAAGATATTTCAATCATCCAGACTCTCTGACACTAGAGAATCAGGAAAAGATTTCCCGTGCGCTTGATGAGCTCGGCTATAAGAAGAATAAGCTCGCAAAGGTTCTCGCAAACGGTAAGAGCGAGTTTGTCGGCATAATAGTGCCAAATCTTTACCTGCACTACTACTCTGAGATGCTCACACAGCTTTTAGCCACCTACACGGACTATCACTATAAGTTTCTCATCTTTATGAGTGACAAGGGGGCGGCTGAGGAAGAAAACTACATTGATGAACTTTTAGCTTATCAGATAGAGGGTCTTATCGTGCTAAGTCACACTCTCTCATCTGAAAAGCTTGCTTCATACCACATTCCAATTGTCGCAATCGAGCGAGAATCCATGCATATAAGCAGTGTCACCTCCGACAACTATATGGGTGCGCTTCAGGCCACATCTCTTTTAATACGTGACAAATGTGATATCCTCATCCATATCAATGTAGATGTGCCAAAGTATGTCCCGGCATACGACAGAATCCGTGCGTTTGAGGACACCTGTACCGAGCACAATATTCCCTATGAGCTCAGCCTGAACGTATCCGGTGATTCGTACAACGATTTATTTTCTCAGATGAAGGTGATTTTTAACAATATAGATGAGAAATATCCTGATAAAAAGAAAGGGGTATTCCTGGCAAACGACACATATGCCAACATGTTTTTGAATCTTGTCATACAAAAATACGGCTGCTTTCCGGACAGCTATGAGATAGTCGGCTTCGACAATTCACCAATTGCCAACGAAGCCATAATTCCAATCACCACCATCGGCCAGCAGATAGATGTAATCGCAAGAACCGCCATGGATTTTCTCGTCAGGCAGATGGATAACCGCAAGCAAAGCAATCCTGAGCCCGATTTGGCGCCAACGCACAAAAAGATAGCGCCTGTGCTGATTCGCAGGGAGACAACCAGCTAGTACATCGTTTATGCGACATGTACCAGCCTAATTTTCTCCTGTTGCGTCCTGATATTCCCTGCTGCTCACACCACCCCATGAGTTTCTATCTGCTGAGAAAACCTCATTTGTGGTTTTATTTACAGCATAAAATCCCAGTAGCCTTGTATCTGAGCCACTAACCAACTGCTCATAAACAAACAAATCACACTGTCCATTTTCAGAAACTCTGTCATAAAC
>OHTD01001224.1_pt1 | contig 11813 bp, 9 predicted proteins | sample 1578871 | NCBI WGS metagenome assembly OHTD01 (sample SAMEA3879574, study PRJEB24766) | human gut metagenome | biome: human-associated habitat; feature: feces | place: USA | collected 1985/1987 | reverse complement strand
CGGTCCAGCAACAGCACGGCGGCCATGCGGATGGTCAGGTCCTTACGCAGGGACAGGGCGGCGGCAAAGTCCGTCATCTGCCGGGCGCGGCTGGCCGTATAGGCCGTATCCGGCAGGGCGGCGGCGGTATCCAGCAGCTGGAAGGCGGTGTAGTCGTCCAGATCCTCCGGCCTGCGGTAGTAGGCGAACACCGGGGTCAGGAAGCGCTCCTCCCGGCCGGGGCAGTGGCTCAGCAGGGAGCCGACAGCGAATTTCAGGGTATAGCCGATCCAGCGGCGGTGCTGGGGCATGAGCTTATGGTCGGGATACAGTATCTTGTCCAGATAGAGCCTCCACTGGTCCACGTCGGTGATGGCCCGGGGGTCCGGGCGGATGTCGGCGGGGCGCTCCTTGGCGTAGCCGGCGTGGAAGCCGGCGATGATCTCGCCCAGCAGCGCCGCCGCCTGACGGCGGATATCGCCCTCGCGGTGCATCAGCAGTTCGTAGAGGAACGTCAGGGTCTGGACCTTCTGTGGGATATGCAGATAGAGGGAGTAGGACTCCATCACCGCCAGATAAGCGCGGAGACGGCGCCAATCCGTCTCGCCGCGGGCCTCCTCCAGCAGACGGGCGAAGCTGCGCTGATCGGTGAGGCGGTGCATCAGCTCCATATTGTGGCCCACGCAGCGGAGCGTCAGGGCGCGGAGGGCCTCGTCGTCGGTCATAAGGGCGGTGTGCTTCTCCGGCAGCGGGGGCGTATCGCCGCCGGACATAGTGACATCCACGCCGCGGCTGACCATGAACTGCTCGAAGTCCTCCAGCCGAGCGTAGACCCGGGTATAGCGCTTCTGCTTCTCGCCGTCCACATCATCCAGCTTATCCAGGATCACCTGAAAGGCCTGAGCCAGGGTGGAGATACGTGTGATCTCCCGGCCCTGCGCATCGTGGAGCTGCTTGACGCGGAAGTCGGCGTAGATCAGCAGCAGCGCCTCCACGGAGAGGTAATCGGGCTCCAGGTCCCAGACGGAGTGGTTGGCGGCCACGTGGCCGATATCGGTCATCCGGCGGCGGCGGAACCACTGGTCGGTGTAGAAATAGTGCAGGTAGGGCACGCGCTCGCCGGGGCGGCAGCCGAACTTGCCCAGATCGTGGCCGGCGGCGGCGCCGGAGACCAGGGCCACGTCCACGGCCACGCCGCTTTTCCGCAGGGCGCGGGCGGCGGTGACGGCGATGTGGTGGACACCGGCGATATGCTCAAGGGTGCGGTAGGGCGTGACCTCCAGGCCCAAACGCATCAGCTCATAGACGAACTCCCGCCTCCACAGGCGCAGGAAGCGCTGATAGGACGGGGCACAGGGACTGCCGGCCAGCTCATCATCGGTCAGGAAATCGAAGGTCCAGGCCGGGTCGTGGGGCAGCAGCTCCGCCTCGGCGGCAAACAGCACCTGCAGCACCGACAGCAGGAACACCGCACCGGGGGCAAAGGGTTCCGCATCGGTCTTTTCCGGGTAGAGCAGGCGGCGGGCATAGTCGTAGGCATAGGCCAGCCAGCCCTCGGACGGTTCGCCGGGGCACAGCGTCTCCAGCTCCGGGCGGCAGAGGGCCAGCACGTCGGCGCAGCGGAGGCGCACGCCGCTGAACAGCCCGGCAAAGCGCTGCATATAGCCCTCGGTCTCGAGGGCGCGGAGCAGGGCGTCCCCGGGAGCAAAATAGTCCGCGGCGGGACGGTCGGAAAGGCGGCGGCGCAGGGCCAGGTCCATCTGGCGGATACGTTTTTTGTTCATGGCAAAACCTCCTGCCGGTGGTATCGTACGCGGGCCGTGTCCGCCGAAAGGTGCCCGTACACCGGTAAAATGTCCGGGATGGACACGGCACACCATAATAATAGGACACTCCCCCGCACGCTGTCAATATTCCGCGGGGCGTTTTGCCACCGTTTTGATACGGAACCTTAGTAAGGTCTTAAGCGTGTGTTCACGATTTGTTCACATTTTGAGGGCCAGGCGCATGATATGATATTGTCGGGGGCAGCGGCGGAACGGAATGACAATTTCTGCCGTCTAAGTAAATAGGCAAATCAACCCGCGGGCGCGCGGGAAGGAAAAAGGAGAACACGACATGAAAAAAGCGGCTTTTGTACTGGCGCTGGTGATGCTGCTGGGCTGTGTGTCCGGCTGCGGCGCAGCGGAGGGCGAGGCCTCCGTGCAGTCGGTGTCTATGATCTGCGGGCTGGGGTCCGTAGGTCTGGCGGACCGGTTCGCGGGCATCGTCAGCCCGCTGGGCGAGACGACCATCAAGAAAAACGACGCCATGACCATCGACACCATCAAGGTGAAGGTGGGCGACAGCGTGAAAAAGGGCGACGTGCTTCTGACCTATGACCTCAGCCAGATCCGCACCGACCTGGAGATGGCCCAGCTGGAGCTGGAGCAGCTGAACGCCACGCTGGAGGACCAGCAGGCGGAGCTGGAGCGTATACAGAAGCTGATGGACAGCACCTATGACGACGCCACCAAGCGGCAGTACGCCCTGGATCTGCGGGAGCAGAACGTGAAGGTGCTGGAGACGAAGGCCAACATCGCCACCAAGAAAAAGGACATTGAGAAGCTGAAGGCCAACACCGCCGACAGCACCGTCAAGTCCCCGGTGGACGGCGAGGTGCAGTCCCTGAACCCGGACGGCGGCACGGACAACTCCGGCAACGCCCTGCCGTTCATGACCATCGTGGAGACGGGCGGCTTCCGCATCAAGGGCTATGTGAATGAAAACAACGCCAGCGTGCTGACCGAGGGCACGGCGGTTGTCATCCGTTCCCGGGTCAGCGACCAGACGTGGAAGGGCAGCATCAGCTCCATCGACTGGAACAACGCCCAGCAGAGCCGCAGCGACTACGGCGACAGCGACACCGCCATGTCCAGCAAGTACCCCTTCTATGTGACGCTGGAGGGCGACGGCGAGGGCCTGCTGATGGGCCAGCACGTGTACATAGAGCCGGACTACGGTCAGGAGGACACCCAGGACGAAAGCCTGATCAACCTGCCCAGCTACTTCATCAACGACGCCGAGGGCAAGCCCTGGGTGTGGGCTCAGAACAGCAAGGGCAAGCTGGAGAAGCGGAGCATCACCCTGGGCGAGTACAACACGGAGACGGACACCTATCCCGTGACGGACGGCCTGACGGCGGAGGACTACATCGCCTATCCCGACGACAGCCTGAAGGCGGGCATGACGTGCATCACCTATGACGACGCCACCTTTGACCCCAGCGCCAGCGGCGGCGAGGTATACCCCGAGGGCGGCGGTGAAAAAATCGACGAAAACGTGCCCATGGACGGCATGGACGGCGGCGATATGCCCGCCGAGAACGACACCGTCACGGACGACGGCGGCTCTGTCACCAACAGCACCGTGACCGTGCTGCCCGGCGGCATGGCGGAGGCCACTGCGCCGGTGACCACACCGCCGATGGAGGGCTGAGCATGATTTTGGAAATGCGCGATATATGCAAGGACTATCCCATGGGGAAGTCCGTGGCACATATCCTGAAAAACGTGAACCTTGACGTGGAGGAGGGGGAATACCTGGCTATCATGGGCCCCTCCGGCAGCGGCAAGACCACGCTGATGAACCTGATCGGGTGTCTGGACGTGCCCACCAGCGGCAGCTATCTGCTGGGTGGGCGGGACGTGACCACCTGCAACAACAAGCAGCTGGCGGAGGTGCGGAACAAGGAGCTGGGCTTCGTGTTCCAGAGCTTTAATCTGCTGCCGAAGCTGACGGCGCTGGAAAACGTGGCGCTGCCCCTGCTGTACGGCGGGGTGAAGAAGGCGGAACGGCTGGAACGGGCCCGGGCCGCGCTGGAGACGGTGGGGCTTTCCGACCGGGTGGAGCACCGGCCTGACCAGCTGTCCGGCGGACAGTGCCAGCGGGTGGCCATCGCACGGGCCATCGTGGGCAATCCGAAGCTGCTGCTGGCCGACGAGCCCACCGGTGCGCTGGACAGTGCCAGCGGCGCGGCGGTGATGGAGCTGTTTCAGCAGCTGCATGACGGCGGCTCCACCATCATCATGATCACCCACGACCATTCCATCGCCAACCACGCCGCCAAGGTCATGACCATACGGGACGGCGTACTGTCGGGAGGTGACGACTATGAGTGAGAAGCTGACGCTGCGGGAAAAGCTGCATATCGGCGAAAAGCGCCCCGACGGCGAAAAGCCCCGCATGAGCAAGAAGCTGAAAAAGGGCATTATCGCCGCCGCCTGCGTGGTGGGCGTGTGCGGCGCGGTGTGGGGCGGACTGACCATCGCCCGGAACGCCCAGCGGGGCGACGTGAACGTATACGCCGTCAACGAGTGCGCCATGACCGACTACTGGGGGGACACCTCCAACACCAGCGGCATGGTGACCACGGACAAATTGCAGAAGATCTACATCTCCCAGAGCCAGACGGTGAAGAAGGTGTGGGTCAAGGAGGGCGACAGCGTCAAGAAGGGCACGGCGCTGGTGAGCTATGACTCCACCCTGACACAGGCCACCGTGGAGCGCGCCAAGATCGACTATGACCGGCAGACGGAGAACCTGGAGGTCATGAAAAACGAGCTGGAGCTGCTGAAGAAGGCGAAGAACAAGGAGACGCTGGAGGCGGAAAAAACGAAGCTGGAGGCGGAGCTGCAAGCGGAGATCAGCCGGCTGGACGGCGCCGGCGGGTACGACCCCGAGAAGGCCGTGGAGCCCGGACTGGTGACGCCTATGGCCGAGGGCTCGGGCAACAGCAAGGATAAGCCCATTTACTACTACTGGCTGACCGACGAGCCTCTGAGCGATAAAGTGCTGCGGAACCTCCTGCATGGTACGGAGATAAACCGGGCCACACCTATGGATAAGACCCCGACAGTGAGCACCTATCTGGTATTGGTGTCCCGGGACAAGGATAAGATGGGCGGTATGCCCACCAGCCGCGGCCTGCTGATAACAGAGACATTTACACCGGACAGCACAGAGCAGCCTGTTGAGGGTGCACCCATTTCCGGCACGGTGAGCATTTCCTTCCGGTTCTGCGATCTGCCGGAGTACATCGACCCGGAGCGCACCTACGACAGCGACAAGTACAAAGAGCTGACCCGGAAGATTGCCCAAATTCAGGAGCTGCTGGATGCCTCCATGACCCAGTTGGAGATCAACAAGGCCATTCTGGAGAAGGCTCAGGCGGTAAAGGAGCAGGAGGTCAACCTGAAGGTGGCGAAGCTGAAGCTGGACAAGAAGCTGGCGGAGCTGGGCGACGGCAACGTGTACGCGGAGTTCGACGGCACGGTGAAGGCCGTGCGGGACCCGGACGAGGCCTATAACAACAGCGAGGCCGTGGTGGAGCTGTCCGGCGGCGGCGGTTACTACGTCACCGGCACCCTCAGCGAGATGGATCTGGGCAGCGTGCAGGTGGGCGACAGCGTATCCATCAGCAGCTGGATGACCGGAGCGGCCTGCGAGGGCACCATCGTGTCCATCGACGACTATCCCACCAGCAACGGCAACAACTGGGGCGACGGCAACAGTAACGTGTCCTACTACCCCTTCAAGGTGTTTGTCACCGAGGACGCGAATTTGCAGCCCAATGACTATGTGGATATACAGTACCAGAAGGTGTCCGCCCAGCAGCAGGCGGGGAGCTCACTGTATCTGCAGAGTATGTTCATCCGGACCGACAACGGCAAGAGCTATGTGATGGCCCGGGGCGAGGACGGCAGACTGGAGCAGCGGTGGGTGCAGACCGGCCGGGATCTGTGGGGCAGCTACACCCAGATACGGGGCGGGCTGACCATCGACGACTACGTGGCGTTCCCCTATGGGCGCGACGTGGTGGAGGGTGCCCACACCCAGGAGGCCACGACCGACCAGCTGTACAACTACGGCATATAAAGGAGGCGGGATAACCATATGTTGGAAAATATAAATCTCGCCTTTCAGGGCGTGTGGAGCCACAAGCTGCGGTCGTTTCTGACCATGCTGGGCATTATTATCGGTATCGCCGCGATCATCACCATCGTGTCCACCATTCAGGGCACCAACGAGCAGATCAAGCAGAACCTGATCGGCGCGGGCAACAACGTGGTGCGGGTGACCATCGGCGCCACGGACAGCCAAAACTATTTCGACCTGAACTACTCGGCGCTGCCGGAGGGTATCGACCCAGTGACCCGGGAGATGCGGGATGAGATGGAGAAGCTGGGCAGCGTGTCGCTGGTGAGTATGTACTACTCCCGGGATTGGTGCGACAACGTGTACGTGGGCAATACAGCGTTCAGCGGGTCGCTGTACGGCGTGGACGACCACTATCTGACGGCCGTGGACTACGCGGTGAACTACGGACGCTCCTTCACGGCGGCGGACTATGAGAACCGGCGGAATGTGGCGCTGATCGACGCAAAGTCGGCAAAGTCGCTGTTCCAGGGCGAGAACCCCATCGGCGGCACCATCGAGATCAACGGGATGCCGTTCACCGTGGTGGGTGTGGTGTCCTCCCGGTCCAGCAGCGGACCGGTGATCAACAACTTTAAGGATTATCAGATGTACGCCGGCAGCACAGCGGGGACCATTTTCATCCCGGACGTGTGCTGGTCGGTACCGTACCGGTATGATGAGCCCCAGTACGCGGCGGTGCGGGCCACCAGCACCAACGACATGACCGCCGCTGGCGACAATGTGGCCAAGTATCTGAACGAGAACGCCATCCGGACCACGAAGTACAAGTACGAGTCCAAGGATCTCCTCCAGCAGGCCAGCGACCTGCAGAGCCTGTCGGAGAGCACCAACAAGCAGCTGATCTGGATCGCGGCTATCTCGCTGGTAGTGGGCGGCATCGGCGTGATGAACATCATGCTGGTGTCCGTGACAGAGCGCACCCGCGAGATCGGATTGAAGATCGCCATCGGCGCGCAGCAGAGCCGCATCCTCTGGCAATTCCTGACGGAGGCGGCGGTGCTGACCAGCATGGGCGGCATACTGGGCGTGGCTACGGGCATCGGCCTGGCGGAGATGATGTCCCACATCATGGGGACACCGGTGGCCATCAGCATACCGGCGTGCATCATCGCCGTGGCCTTCTCCATGGTCATCGGCGTGGTGTTCGGCCTGGTGCCGGCCATGAAGGCATCGAAGCTGAACCCCATCGAAGCCCTGCGGAGAGAATGATACGCAGAAAGAAAAGACCGGCTTTCGCCGGTCTTTTTCTCTGTCTGCTCCCGGCGAAGACACAGCGAAAGCAGAAAACAGCCCCCGGCAGGGGGCTGTTTCTTTATTTACTGCGGCAGCTCGCCGGGGGCGACCAGGATGATCTTGTCGGCCCGGTCATAGTCGCTGTACGCCTCCTTGGTGCTGCGGAGGAGCGTACCGTCGCCGGCGTAGACGTTGCGGTAGGTCTGGACGGCGTAGCCGTTGTGGCCGTACTGCTCCACCTCGGTGGTGCCGGGGGCCACGGACTCGGACTCCTGATAGACCGTCTTGCGCTCGGAGTAGGAGAGGAACTGGTTGGTCATCTCCACATAGTGGTCGTCGGTCTTGGTGCCCAGCAGGGTGATGGTCAGCTGGTTCGTCTCGTCGTTGTAGCTGGTGGTGATCTTGATGGGGTAGTTGGTGCTGTTGCGGAAGGCAAAGTCCGGGCCGCCCCAGCTGACCGTGGCATCACAGCCCGTGACGGGCATATAGCCGGGGTCGAACATATGGGCGTAGCGCAGGACGATCTGCAGGTCCGCCATGAGGGCGGAATAGTACAACGTGGAGGATACCTGGCAGATACCGCCGCCGATGGAGGTAACGGTCTTGCCGCCGGAGTAGGCGGCGGCGGGCTGGAAGCCCCGGGCCTCGGTGCGCTGGCCCACAGTGGCGTTGTACCAGAACTCCTCGCCGGGGTTATAGATACGGCCGTTGATGGCGGCGGAGGCCAGCTTGATGTTCTGGCGGCGGCCCCAGGGGCCGGCGCAGGTGGTGGTGCAGGTGCCGATCACGTCCCGGAACATGGCCTGCTCCAACTCCTCGGTGGCGGCGGGCGGGAACTGCACCTGGGCGTCAGCCAGGAATTCCTCGCCCGGCTGGGCGGCGTCCAGTTGCTTTTGCACCGTCTCCACATCGAACTGTACGCCCACGCGGGACTGGGTGGGCTTGCCGGTGGATTTGTCGCAGATGGCGGCGGCCATGGTGCCGGCGATCTCGTCGTGGAGCGCCTGCACGTCCATGGGCGCGGCGGTGCGGGCCGCGAACACGCATTCCACGGACCGGGCTGCCGCGGACAGGTCGCGGCTCTCGAAGCGCTGCGCCAACTCGGCGCGCAGCGCCGCCGCGTCCAGCTTCTCGCCGTCCTGCGGCTTGGTGATATACAGACCCTCACCCTCCGCCAGCCGGTAGCCGCCGTCCGTTACGGTGCAGCCCACGGTGTCGGACAGCTGTTCACAGGCGGCGGTAAGCTTCGCCTCGTCCACGTCCAGCTGGGGCGTGACATCCACGGCCCTGAACCAGCTCTCGATAAAGCGCCAGCCGCCGCGGAGGAACGCGGTCACATCGCTGCCCCAGCCCCGGTCCTGCACGTCGCAGCCGGCAGCCTTGGAGACATAGACGGGCAGAACGGTGACGCCCAGGTCGGAAAGGGTGGTGCTGCCGATCTCCTGCCCGTCACGGGTCAGGCGGATGGTCATGCCGTCCAGCAGGGCACTCCCCTGCTCCGTCCAGCGCTGCTCGGCCTCCTGCGCCGACAGGCCGGACATATCCATGCCCAGCACGGAGGTGTTGGGAAACGCCGTGTGGGAATACAGCGCGTTGGCGGCCACACAGCAGCCCGCGTAGGCCAGCACCAGCACCGCAGCGATGATGCCGATGATCAATCCGGCTCTTTTGCCGGGGGTCTTGGGAGGCTTTTCTTCCGGGGCCGCGCGCTTGCCGGCCGTCTCCGGCGCGGGATCGGCGGTAACAGAGGACATATTCAACTCGTCGCTCATGGTGTCCCCTCCTTTGTATCATCAGGTTTGGGCAATACCGGCAAAATGCCGTGCCGTTACTGCATTGTATCACGGTTTGTCAAGGAATGGGTTACAAAAGCGTTACGACACATCTTTCTGCGGCTTTGCGCGGGGAATGGTGACGGTGAGGCAGATGGCGTCCTCCGTGTCCCGGCGGGAGACTTTGGCGCCGACGCCGGCGGTCTGCATGAGCCGGACGCCCCGGTCCACGCTGTTGAGGAACAGCCGGACGTCTTTTAGGATATAGGTGCTGCGGCGGCGGATCGGCGTGGTCTGGTTCTGTGTGACCAGACGGTCTATGTAGGCATCGGCATCGGCGACGTTCAGCTGGTTTTTGCCGATATGCTCGACGGCGGCAAGGCGCTGCTCCGGGTCCTCCAGACGCAGGAGGGCGCGGGCGTGGCGCTCGGTCAGGCCGTAGTTGTGCAGAGCCTCCGCCACCGGCTCCTCCAACCGCAGCAGACGCAGCTTGTTGGCCACGGCGGACTGGCTGCGGCCCAGCCTTTCCGCCGCCTGCTGCTGACTGAGCCCGTAGCGGCGGAGCAGGCGGGCGATGGCGGCCGCCTCCTCCATGTAGTCCAGGTCGCGGCGCTGGAGGTTCTCGATCAGGGCCAGCGCGGCGGCCTGTTCATCGGTGACATCCTTGATGATGACCGGGACCTCGACAAGGCCGGCCAGACGGGCGGCACGCCAGCGGCGCTCGCCCGCAATGATGATGTACCCGGGGCCGACCTTTTGGGGCGGACGGCGATGGGCTGCAGCAGGCCGTTTTCCACAATGCTGTCGGCAAGCTGATTCAGGGCATCGTCGTCAAACCGTTTGCGGGGCTGCTCCGGGTCAGGCTCGATCTCGCGCAGCAGCAGGGTGGAACCGGACGCTTCGCTTCCGGTATCGTCGGACAGATCGGCAAACAGGCTGTCGAGCCCCTTGCCCAATCCGCCCATCTTTTTCTTGGCCATCGGCGTCCCTCCTTATCGCTCATTGTTTGCTAAAAATTCCCGCGCCAGCTCCATATAAGCCTCGCAGCCCTTGCCGTTCGGCTCATAGAAGTTGATCGGCATGCCGAAGCTGGGTGCCTCGCTCAGGCGCACGGTGCGGGGAATGACAGCCCGGTACACCTTGTCGCCAAAGTACTTTTTCACCTGCGCCACGACCTGCATCGTCAGGTTCAGCCGCCCGGAATACATGGTGAACAGCACGCCCTCGATGTCGAGGTGGCGGTTGTACTTCTGGCGCACGGTTTTAAGAGTGCCCATCAGCTCGCTCAGGCCCTCCAGCGCGAAAAATTCGCACTGCATCGGGATCACAACGGTGTCCGCTGCACAGAGCGCATTGACGGTCAGCAGGTCGAGCGACGGTGCGCAGTCGATGAAGATGTAGTCATACAGCGGCACGACCGGTGCCAGCACCGTGCGCAGGCGCATCTCACGCCGGGGCACCGAGACCAGCTCAATAGGTGCGCCCGCCAGCTGCGTGTTGGAGGGCAGCACATCTGCGTTGTACTCGCTCTTGATGATGGCCTCGCGGACATCATCATCGTCGATCAGGCAGGTGTAGGTGTCGGCTTCGACCTTATTTTTTGCGATGCCGTAGGCGGATGTCGTGTTTCCCTGCGGGTCCAGATCCACGATCAGGACCTTTTTGCCCAGCGCCGCCACACAGGCGCTCAGGTTGACGGCGGTCGTGGTCTTGCCAACGCCGCCCTTCTGGTTTGCTATTGCGATGACTTTTGCCACGCCGTACCTCCCCTGTTTTCTTGCAATTTTCAGCGGCAGAGGCCGCTTGGTATTATTATAGCACAAAGATCGGGGTTAAAAAAGGGGTTAAACAGAAAAAAGCCCCTGTAAATGTTCCACGTGGAACATTTACAGGGGTAAAGGCTTCTCCCTTGGGAGAAGCTGTCTGCGAAGCAGACTGATGAGGGGCGGTCTTGGCTCTATTGCCCTCTTTACCGGGCGACACCCTTACGCGCCCCTCATCCGGCCTTTGGCCACCTTCCCCCTAAGGGGGGAAGGCTTTTCTTCCTCACAGCTTCACCGCAAACTCGCTGTCCTCCTTCTTGGGCGCTTCGGTAGCGGAAGGGGCGCGGACGATGGAGAAATCGCTGCAGGAAGCTTTAACCAATTCGTATGAAGGGTTATTGCTGTCACCATATGGCACGTTAAAAAGGAGCGTGAGAGTACCGGCCGTATTGCCTGACGACGCAAGCGTTGCCGTTATATTTACGGCCTTTGTGCTGTTTTTAGGGATGGTATCATTCCCGGAGGCAGATATTATGCAGCCTCCGCTTGGCTGTATTGCGGCAAGAATAACGTCGTATTTATCGCTACTGTTCACAATATTTATGGTCATATTGACGGAGCCTGCGTTCTCCTGAAAAACACGGTTATCCGCGCTTGCTGTAATAAAGTTGTTTGAGGTTGGTTTTTCTTTTGGAATTGTGATTGTGGGTTTACTATCGTTTCCATTCTCCGCATACGCAATCGAGCATATCGACAGCGCCATAGCCATGGCAAGTATTATAGTAATAACGCGTTTCATTGTTTTTCCTCCGTGTTAAGCTTCTTTCTTTATTTCTTCCCTGATCTCGGCCTTGTCGCCTACGGTTTCGTGGCGATTGAAGTATATATCCGTTATGCGGCCGTCAAGTATGTTTATTACCTTGTCCGCATATGCCGCCATATTGGGGTCGTGGGTGACCATTATGAAGGTCTTGCCGTGGCTCTTTACCGTATCACACATACTGCGCATCACGTCGTCCGACGTTTTGGAGTCAAGGTTGCCGGTAGGCTCATCGGCGAATATTATGTCCGGGTCTGTGACCAGCGC
>OHTD01001217.1_pt1 | contig 11855 bp, 7 predicted proteins | sample 1578871 | NCBI WGS metagenome assembly OHTD01 (sample SAMEA3879574, study PRJEB24766) | human gut metagenome | biome: human-associated habitat; feature: feces | place: USA | collected 1985/1987 | reverse complement strand
TTTTACATCATTGATTAAAAGATATATTTCTTCTTTTGAAAGCTCGATTGTATCTCCAAGATCCATATTTTCTACCTGAGTTCCTATTTTAGCTCTCAGGTTATCACTGGTTATAGGCATTGAAAACACTACCTTATGGTGGTAATCACCCCTGTCCTTAGCCCAGTATTCATTGTCCCAGTAATAAATTAAACTAACTGACGGATGGAAATCGTTTTTCCAACATACATATGCAAAACTAAGCTGGTCCTGATTTGTAAACCTGACATTTTCATCCCACCAATCTTCCATGACTTTAATAACTGCTGAATCATTGTGTTTTCTGAAAATAGCTCCCATTACTCCCAAACCATATTTTTCCGGGAACCCCTGACTTTTATAATAATTAACCTGTTCTTCCATTACAGAGCGAGGATATCTTGGAATTATTTTAGAAGCTTCGTATTCCTCGTAAACACAGTCCCTTTCAGTGTGAACTACACAAAGCATTGGAGAGGAAGCCCTGATGTTTTTGTAGATATATTCCCTGATGCTTCCTTTTATTCTAAATGTCCCATCCAGCCAAAAACTGTATTTGTAATCTTTTAAATATTTATGAGGAAGTAATTTATATTGTTTGGCTTTCCTATTATTGTCTAATGTAGTTTCTTCCATTTGAATAATTTTCCAAGTGTCAGACTCCAAATTGGGGTTATCTGTAAAACATATGTAATCACAGTTTTCATCAATTACTTCAGGTTCTTTTAGAGTATCATAATCACCTGTGAAAGCTGTATAAATAGCTATTTTGTTATTTTTAATATCTTCAATTGTTTCAGCCGCATCTTCTGAGGAATGATTAAATAAATCCCTGTTGATATGCTCCTTTGCAACTTCCTGATATGTTTCATAAATTTCCTCATAACTCATAGTATCACAAATATTTTTCTTTAATTTTATCTAAAAGATTAAATTCAAAGTCATTTTCACTTAAAACCATGTCATAACCATCATTATCTTCATCAGATATTAAAATTTTTATTAAATTAAGTCTTGAGCTTACATTTTTAATATCATATTCCTTTTCAGTTGATATTAAAATATCACAGTCCTGACCAATATCCAAATCACCAATATTAGGAACAAGTTTAACATTATAACCCTCACTGTTTAATTTAAAAACTGCTTTTTTTATTAAATCATTATTTTTACCTACAATCGTGAAATCCAGTTTTTTATTTGTGAAAAAGTTATTTGCCTCAATTTTATCCTTTAAAATTTCCTTAAAAATGAAGTCTCCCCACTTATCAGCAAAGTGCATTATATTGTGATAATTCAGCTGATTTTTCCAGTCATCATCTTCATGTCTGGTTGCTGATTCATGATGGAACAGTAACACTGCAGGATTGTAGAGTGTTTTATATCCTGCATTGTATAACTTAAATGCAAAATCAATATCTTCATATCCATAAATATACTGTTCATCCAACCCATCTAATTCGAAATAAACATCTTTTGGAACCAATAAACAGGCTGCAGTATTTGAAATCACTTCTTTTTGATGGTTTAACTCATCTGAAAAAAGCATTGTTGAATACATGTGCTCATGATATGGGCCATAAATATAGGGAGTTCTTTCTTCTCTAAATTTTACACCTGCATGTTGAATTGAAAAGGATTTTCCCTGATTTTTCATATCTTCATAGTAAGGAAATATTAATTTAGCTCCAACAGAACCTACATTTTCATTATTTAAGATGGTTCCAACCATTTCATTAAGCCATCCATATGTTGGTTCAATATCATTATTTAATAAAATCAAATACTCCCCATTAGCTATTTTAGCTGCATCATTGTTTCCTTTTGAAAAGCTGACATTTTCACTGTTTTCAATAACTGTAATTGGCAAATCCAAAGAATGCAAATACTCAACAGACTTATCACAGGACGCATTATCAACTACAATAATTTCATAGTTTGAATAATTTGTTTTTTTATCAAAATCGCCAAAGAGTCTTTGCAAATGTTCCAGCCCGTTTCTATTTAAAATTATAATTGAAACTAAAGGTTCGCTATCAAAGCTATAATCAGCTAAAAATAAAGAATTAGTATCCAATATTTTCTTTCTGCGTGCAATAAAAGGATTTTCTTCCAAAGTAAAACCTTCATGGTCATTGTCAATATAGTGAACTAAAGGATTTAAGCCCATTTTTTTAATTTCCGGATATTCTTCCAAATATCTTTTTAAATTAAACTGAGCAGAAGGATTTTTATCTTCCTTATATCCATAAAATAAATAATGAACCAAAGGATCCATTCCAGATTTAGCAATGTGCGGATACGCTTTAAGATAATAATTTTTATCAAATAATCCTGATTCCATTATCTTATCATAGCTTTCCATGTATTTTTTTGCTTTTTTTGGATTGAATTTAGATTTAATTAAAAATTTTGAATATGAAATATCAGACATTGAAAATTACTCCTTTTTATTGAAAAAGCTAAATTTCCTTTTTTTAGGTTTTACTTGCAAATCATTTATAATATTGTTCTTTTGTCTAAATAAATTAGCAATATCATCATTAGTTAAGATTTCCAAATCAAAATTAATTTGAATACTTGAAATATCACTAAAATCAGCATCCAAAACATAATATGGATCCAAATTAGTAAATATCTGACAGTCATCATCAACTGAGTTATCACAATTTGCATCACTTATCGGTAAATTATTAGTTATCCTACACTTAACAAAACTGCCTTCCAAAGGGTCAAAACGCAGCTTAGATATATTATCAAATTTTTCCAAACTGAATTCAAGATTATTCTTTTTTAAAGGTGAATAGTCAATAGCTACTTTATCTGATTCATTAAATCCATTTCCTGCATCAACATATAAGCTAGCCTGTGAATTTACTTTATTTAATCTGTTAAAATATTTATTTGGCTAAAAATGTTTCAGCATCATAATTGTTCAAATCTAAAATGTCCCCATAATATAATAAGACATCTGGAAACAGTTTCCTATAATAATCCAGTTGGTTTTCAGTAATTTTCCCTGATGATTTTTTAAGTTTGTCTATAAATTCAATTTCAGCTGCAACGTCCCAATTATAGTAATATACCCAAAATAAAATATCATTGATAAATTTAATAATCAGAGGAGTTAAAATCTCATCATTTAACTTAAATAATCCATTTATAATATCACATAAATCAAATACATTGGAATTTTTTATATTTTCAGTTATGGATTCTGAATTTTTTCTGTGATAATAAATTGCATCTTTATTTAAAAAAATACGCTTTGCATTAATAAGTGCTGATAATGTGACTAAATTATCCTCATATAATCCTTTTGAATAATTCAAATACTTAAATAGGCTTTTATGATAAATTTTATTCCATGATGCAGTTGAAAAGACAAGTTTAGGATTCTGATTAATGTCATCAATCACCTTATTTTCTAAAGTATTTTGCTGATGAACACTTATTGGCTCTACATAATCGCTTCCGGTGTAAGTCTCCCAGTTATAAATCAGTAAGTCGCAGCCAAATTTTTTTATTTTTGAAACAGAATCTTCATAAGCATTTTGAGAAATAAAATCATCACTATCTAAAAAAGTTACATAATCGGAAGTTACATACTTTAAACCAATGTTTCTGCTTTCTCCCAATCCCTTATTGCTTTTATTTGAAATTACTTTAAATGAAGGATATTTCTCAACATATTCATTAATTATATCCATACTATTATCAGGTGTGGCGTCATTGACTACAATAACTTCAATATTGTCTATTCCAATGCTTTGATTAACAACAGAGTCCAGACACTCCCCAATATACTTTTCAACATTATAAACCGGAATAATAACACTTAATTCATAACTCATAATTTCACGATTTTCTTAAATTTGTTTTTAATGGAAGAATTAGCTAACTGTTCTTTTAAATCATTGTTTTTTTGTGCTAAAACTTGATTTTCATTACTCAATTGTTCTATTACTCCTTCATAATGATTAGCTAAAAATTCATAGTATAATTTTTTATAATTTAATTCAAACTCGATTCCATTGCTGGAAACGGCTATTGCCTGATAAAATACCCTGTCATCAAAATGCCATGTATTCAAATGGTCTTTTTTAACTTGATTCAATGAATAAAACTCATATTTCTCTTTCATTTTTTGAAGATATTGGTTTCGGAGTCTTTCATTTAACCTCAAATACACATACTTTAAATTTACAATAACAAACATTAAAAAATCATCTTTTACTTTACTGTAAATGTTTACATTCTTCAGATTATCCTGAGTCAAATCTAAAATTTCAAATATGTCAAAAGACCTTTCATTGCCTGTTGTTGAAATAGAATTATTTCTTATTCTATAATTGTATAATGATTCATCTCTAAAAACTGAAACTTTCTCTGTTTTGAAAAATACCATGTAAAAAAAGTATAAATCTTCATAATTAAGGTTTTCAGGAAATTTAATGCCTGCTTCTCTTAAAAAAGAGGTTTTATATAATTTATTAAAAGGCGCATGGGATATTTTAAATAAAATATCTGAAACATCCCTATAATTAAAATTTTTGTTTTCTAAAGAAGCATCAATTACCTCTAAATTTGTAAAAACACTTTCAATATACTGTTCGCTGTCCTGGTTGAAAAATCTGAATTTATACATTAAAATATCTGAATCCAAAGTAGTTATTTTATTATATAACTTTTCCAATGCATTTAATTCCAGCCAATCATCAGAATCGACAAATATTGTGTATTTTCCTTTAATATAATCCATTCCGGTGTTTCTTGCACCACTCAATCCTTTATTTTCCTGAGAAATTATTTTAAATCTTTCATCTTCAGATGCATATTCTTCTAAGATTGAAAGTGATGAATCGCCAGACCCGTCATTAACACAGATTACTTCAAAATCTTCAAATGTCTGATTAGCTAAGCTATCCAAACATTGTCTGAGATATTCTTCCACATTATAAACCGGCAGAACTACTGAAATTTGAGGCAAAATTACACCTTATTTAAGATACATTTTTTTATAGTATTCCTGATACTCTCCACTTTTAACCTGATCCATCCAGTCCTGATTATCCAAATACCATTGAATGGTTTCTTTAATACCTGTTTCAAAAGTGTATTTTGGTTCCCAGCCAAGATTTTCCCTAATTTTAGTTGAATCAATGGCATAACGCCTGTCATGACCTAACCTGTCATCTACAAATTCAATCAAGGATTCGTTCTTACCTAAAGCTTCCAGTATCAATTTTACAATTTGGATATTTTGTCTTTCGTTATGTCCACCAATATTATAAACTTCACCAAGTTTTCCATCATGTAAAACCAAATCTATTGCTGTACAGTGGTCATATACATGTAACCAGTCACGTATGTTTTTACCGTCACCATAAATCGGCAATTTTTTATCTTCAAGAGCATTTGAAATCATTAAAGGAATCAGTTTTTCCGGAAACTGATAAGGACCGTAATTATTGGAACAGCGTGTTATATTGACTGGCAAGTTAAATGTTTCATAGTATGCCCTTACAACTAAATCTGCACTAGCTTTTGAAGCAGAATAAGGACTGTTAGGTTGTAAAGGAGTGGTTTCTGTAAAATATCCTGTTTCTCCCAATGTTCCGTAAACCTCATCAGTAGAAATTTGCACATATTTTTCCACACCATATTCCTTAGCTGCATTAAGCAGTACCTGAGTTCCTAAAACATTTGATTTGATAAATATTTCCGGATCGCTTATACTTCTGTCCACATGACTTTCAGCTGCAAAATTAATAACATAATCGGAATCTTTAACTAAATTATTGACAACTTCCTTATCCCCAATATCTCCTTTAACAAAAGTGTAATTGTCCTTATCTTCAATGTCCTTTAAGTTTTCAAGGTTACCGCAGTATGTTAATGCATCCAAATTAGTAAATTCATAATCAGGATACTTGTCAACCATATATTTTACAAAGTTACTTCCAATAAACCCTGCTCCGCCAGTAATTAATATTTTTGTCATGATAATGCCCCTAATACTTAATCTGTGATTCCTTTAAGCTTTTCCATTTTTTATCCTTATCAGACAGAGTGATTTCATCAATTCCTTCTAATGGCCATTCAACAGCTATATCTGAGTCATTCCACATGATTCCCCCTTCATCTTCACCATGGTAAAATTCTGTGCATTTGTATACAAATTCAGCTTCATCAGACAATACGACAAAACCATGAGCAAATTTAGGAGGTATGTATAACTGTTTTTTATTTTCAGCTGAAAGGATTTCCCCATGCCATTTACCATAAGTTGGGGAATCTGCTCTAAGATCCACCCCAACATCAAATACTTCCCCTTTAATAACTCTAACTAATTTTCCCTGAGGATATTTTAACTGTAAGTGAAGCCCTCTAAGCACTCCTTTAAATGACTGTGACTGATTATCCTGTACAAAAGTTAAATCATAACCTGCCTTCTTGAAATCGTTTTCATTATATGTTTCCATGAAATATCCCCTATTGTCCCCATAGACTGCAGGTTCAACTACAAACATTCCTTCAATATCAGTTTTTGTAAATTTAAAATTTCCCATATTAATCATCCTTAACTAAATTAAATAAATATTGTCCATAATCTGTTTTTTTAAGTTCTTCAGCTGTTTTTAAAAGCTCTTCTTTAGTAATATAACCTTTATTATAAGCTATTTCCTCAAGACATGCAATATAGAGTCCCTGTCTTTTTTGAATTGTTTCAATAAAATTAGATGCTTCCAAAAGACCTGTATGAGTTCCAGTATCCAACCATGCCATTCCCCTTCCAAGAAGCTCAACTTTAAGTTTGCCACGGTTAAGATATTCTTCATTGACAGAAGTGATTTCAAGTTCACCCCTTTCAGAAGGTTTTACATTCTTGGCTATTTCAACTACATCATTGTCATAGAAATAAAGTCCAGGCACTACATAATTGGATTTGGGTTTTTCAGGTTTTTCTTCAACTGAAAGTACATTCCATTCATCGTCAAACTCAACTACACCAAAAGCTTCAGGATTATTTGTATAATATCCGAATATTACTGCTCCCTCTTCCAATTTGGTAGCTCTTTCCAATATTTCAGTGAATCTATGACCGTGGAAAATGTTGTCTCCTAAAATTAAAGCAACATCATCATCCCCGATAAAGTCTTCCCCAACAATAAATGCTTCTGCAAGACCGTTAGGTTTTTCTTGAACTTCATAGCTAAAATTAATTCCTAAGCTACTGCCATCACCTAAAAGCTCTTTAAACATTGGCAAGTCTCTAGGAGTAGAAATTATTAAAATATCTTTAATTCCAGCAAGCATTAATACAGAAATAGGATAATAAATCATTGGTTTATCATATAAAGGTACTAGCTGCTTAGATATTGCTTTTGTAATTGGATAAAGACGGGTTCCAGATCCACCCGCAAGTACAATTCCTTTCATAAATATCCCTTTTAATAAATTTTATAATGTTTAAAAATATATTTTTTCTAATTAATTAAAATACCTATCAGCCAATTTCTTCAAATAATTTTCCTTACTGAATAATTGAAATTATGATTAAATAAACAGCCAAAAGAATAATTTTTCTTAAGTATTTTAATTGACACTGCTGAAATTATTAAAGTAATTTAAAAAAAGCAGTTTTTTATTTGAATATGAAATATTAAAAAAGAAAAAAAGTAAGAAGTTAAATTTTAACTTCTTAAGCTGAAATTGTTATTTTATTTGATGCCCAACATTCATCATACATTGATGTTATGATATATTCACCAGGCATTAATCTAATGTTTAATTTAGTTACTCCATCAGCATTGGTTGTTCTATGATAGAAAACACCATTTATATTAAAGGTTATGTTTACACCAGATATTGCTTTACCTTGACCATCAACAAGAGCAGCATTAAATGTGCTGCCGTCAAGATATTTCATGGAGAGATCTTTAGCAATTATTCTTGGTAGAACAGTTATGTTATTAGCTTTTTGTTCGCCAGTTACTGGGTTGTAAGCTGTTATGATATATGATGCTGGGTCTAATCTAATATTTAACCTAGCTATACCATTTTCATCAGTTACACGAGTGTAGAACACACCATTAATATTGAATTTTACATCAGTATTTGCTAATGCTTTTCCATTACTATCTAAGAATTTAGCTACATATTGTGTTCCATTACGGAAGTATAATGTAGTGTCATTTCCGAATATTGTGCTTTTAACAGTTACTGTTGCATTAGCTGTTGCTTTATCATGATCTTTTGTTCCATTAAATAATGCACTTGCTTTGTATTCACCAGGAAGTAATCTAATAGCTATTGAAGCAGTACCATTTTCATCAGTGATTCTGGCATAAACTTTACCATTTATTGTGAAGTAAACAGTTGCATTAGCTATTGGATTTCCAAATCCATCAACAAGTTTAGCCATGAGTTTTTGTGGACCATTAAAGTATTTTACAAGGTTATCCATTGTTAAAGTGGTTTTAGTATTTTTATTAACTGTTATAGTTCCATTGACAATCATGGAATCATATTTGTTATCTCCAGTATAGAAGGTTACTACTTTGTATGTTCCTTCATCTAAACCAGGAATAATAACTTTAGCAGTACCGTTAACAACTGTTCCTTTGTAATCGGTTCCGTTTATTGTTACAATTACATTTCCGGTTCCGTCTTCAGGAACACTAACAGTTATTGTAGCATTTTCACCTTTAACAATATCTGCAATATCAACAGTCATATTATAATCAGACACTTTGGAAACAGTGAAATTAGCAGCATTTGTACTTGAAAGGTATTTATTATCACCTAAGTAAGTTACATCAACATTATAATCACCAGCAGCTAAGTTATAAATATTTAAGACACCTTTTTCATCAACAATAGCCACATTATAAGACTTACCATTAACAACAACAGTAGCTACACCTAAAGATACATTAGGAACAGCAATGTTAATAACAGCTTCCTCACCAAATTTGATGTTATTAGCTGTGACATTTACAGCTGAAGACATTTTAGCAACAGTTAAGGCAGTAGTATTTTCACCTTCAGTATATTTGTAATTTCCATCATATTTAGCTGTAATTGGATAAGAATTAGCTACTAAATTAGATAAAATTAAAGATCCTTTACCATTATTGATAAGTACAGTATAGGATTTACCGTCAATAGTTACACTAACTAATTCATTAGAAATTTCATTAGGAAGAGTTATGTTAATAACTGCATCTTCTCCAACATTAATATTATCTACGGCAATATTCATATTTGTAGGTACTTTAGATACTATAAAAGAAGCATTATTTTCACTAGGTAAGTAATTATTATCTCCCATAAATCTAACAAGTACATCATAAGTTCCAGAAAGTAAGTTTTCAACATTTAATTTAGCAGAACCATTTTCAATAGCTACAATATATTCTTTGTTATTAACTGTAAAAGTCACATTTCCAGTAGCATTAGCTGGTAAAGTAGCTATAATAGTAGCATTGTCACCTACATTAATATTTTGTATATCAACTGAAATATTAGACTCCATTTTGGATGTTAATACATAAAATGTATTTTTAGTACCAATATAAATGTTTCCAGTTTTATCCATTGCTGGCATACCTACAATAGCAGATCCAAAATTGCAGCTATCTAATAATTTACCATCACTACCAATTATCCAGAAAGTTCCTTTATCATCCCCTAAATACAATGTACCATTTGCACCAATCATAATTGCTGAAGAAACAGTAGCTTCAATATTATAAAACTCAGAAATATTACCTGTTAAACTATCAATTTTATATACCATGCCTTTAGCATTTACAGTATATAATACATTATTTTCATTATCAATAGCTAATACTTTACCAATTCCATCTGGAACTGTAGTATTCCATATAATACCTCCAGCATTTAAAGCAAAAATTACATTATTATTACCAAAACAATATACTACATTATTGTCTCCAACAACTGGACGTCCACTAGTACCGGCATTTGAAATTTTAAAGATATTTGATCCAGATTCAATATTTGCACCAATAATACCTTCAATAGTATTTACCCAAACATTACCAAGTTTGTCTAAAACAGGAGCTGAAAGAGTTCCAGGCTTACCATAACTAGGATTTTTAGATAATTTTATCAAGCTTGCTGAAAAAGCATACCCATAAGAAGGAGATGTAGTATCATTATTATAACTAGCTACTCCTACCCAATGACTACCAGACACTGACCCAGGACCATTATAAGGATATTCATGTGAAACATATATATTACCTTCTGAATCCACAATAGGAGTAAAAGCACTTGATAATTGCCAAATATTAGATGAAACTTCCTTTCCAGTGGTTTTATTAACAATAGTTAATTTATTTCCAGGTTCAGGTGCAATAATATAATCATTATAAAGAGCTATACCTGCAAGCATCCATGCACCAAAATTCCATCTTGAAGTACCATTATTATAAAAAGAAGAAATAGTATTGCCATTAACAACATAAATATTACCTTCTTCATCTATAATAGGGCTTGAAATTAAAGCTAATGACTTACTCCAAAGAACTTTTAAAGTGTTAATACCATTATACGGTGATTGACCTGAATTTTGAGCATCATAACCTGCCATTGCCCATTGAGGACCTGTGATATTATTCTCAGGGTTTGCTACAATTGGTTGGTTTAATCTAATTGATTGAATATTTAAAGATTTTAATAAATTAGAATCTTCTGGAGTACAATTAATAAAAGTATTATTTACACCTCTAATGGTTTGATTACAATTAATAAAAGTATTATTTTCAAATGTGTAATTACCAGCAGAAATTTGTACGGTGTTTTCAGTAATATTAGACCAATGATTATTAAAAGTATTATTATACACTTGTAAAAATGGAACTCCACCAGTAGCATTAGGATAGTTTGTATTAAATGCGCAAATAGCTAATCCATTGTCTGCTGAATTATTAGTGAAATTAGAACCATGAACATTTAAATATCCTCCATTTAATGCTGTGATTGCTCCACCATTTCCACCAGATGCAGTATTTTTATTATTTTTGAAACTGCAATTTTCAATAGTGATATTATAAGAAGATCCGAAATTATAAGATCCTATAGCTCCACCACCAGTAGTAGTATCACATATATTTTCATCAAAAGTGGAATTATATACTTCAAGTTTACTGTAAGTAAATAATGCTCCACCATTCCATCCTGCATGATTTTTTATAAATTTAGAACCAATAATACGAGTTTGAGCATTAGAATGAGTGTGAATTGCTCCAGCCCACCAAGTAGCATTATTACCAACAAACATTGAATTGGTTACATTTAAAATACCACAGTTATTAATAGCTCCAGGTTCTACACTTGCATTATTATTTACAAAATTACAATTATCCACATTCATACGAACATTACTACCATAATTAGTTATAGTACCATATTGTGTATGACAATTAGTAAAAGTACAGTTGTCAAGATTCATTAAGCCTTGAGTATTATAAACTACAGAAGTTTTACCTGCACCAGTAGTAATATTTGAAAAAATACAGTTATTTAACTCATTATTTCCAGCAGACTGGATAAAAATGTTACAATTACTATCTTTAAAATTCACATTTAAAAATGTAATATTAAGATTAGAATTAGAATTAAAAAATGGAATAAGATTAGGATTATTAGTTGTGATATAAGTATCAGAACTACCTATTATAGTAGCACTATTTCCAAAAACAATTTGACTATTTGCATTATAAGACTGACCAGTTAAAGTAATAACTTTATCACCACTACTTTGACAAGCTGTTTTTAACTCATCCCAAGTAGCGGCATTTGTA
>OHTD01001204.1_pt1 | contig 11927 bp, 10 predicted proteins | sample 1578871 | NCBI WGS metagenome assembly OHTD01 (sample SAMEA3879574, study PRJEB24766) | human gut metagenome | biome: human-associated habitat; feature: feces | place: USA | collected 1985/1987 | reverse complement strand
CTTCGATTTTTTTCTTTGCATCGGGACTGACATCATTTCTATGATTCAGGACTCTGGAAACCGTGCTGATGGAATATCCTGATTCCCTGGCTATATCCTTTATCGTAACCATATTTTTCTTTCCTGTCTACTGTTTTTTCGTTTTTTTTCGTAAAACATGTATTTTTTACAATCTTCTACTGTAATATCAGCCTTTGACCGCTCCTGCAACTACTCCTTCAATAATATATTTCTGACAGATTCCATAAAAAATGATGATCGGGATGATTGCGAGTACCAGCATCGCCATCATGGTACCCCAGTCAACAGCTCCGTAGCCGCCCTTTAAATACTGGATGACAATCGGGATGGTCTTGTATTTTTTCAGATCCAGCACCAGATAAGGCAGCAGATAGTCGTTCCAGATCCACATGGCATTCAGGATGGCTACGGTGATGGCAGTAGGCTTTAAGATCGGCATTACGACACCAAAGAAGGTCTGCAAAGGGTTACATCCGTCGATCATGGCTGCCTCTTCGATGTCCAGTGGAATCGATTTGATGAATCCACAGAACATGAACACGGACAGGCCGGAACCAAATCCCAGATACAGCAGCACCATTCCGGGAGGGTTGTTCAGGTGGGTCATATTAGCCAGCTTAGACATAGTGAACATTACCATCTGGAAAGGCACGATCATGGAAAATACGAACATGTAATACAGCACGTTGGCCACGCCGGTTTTCACTCTGGTCAGATAGTACGCAGTCATGGAAGTGAACAGAATGATCGCTGCCACGGAAAATACAGTGATAAATGCAGACCACCCGAAAGCTGTGAAAAAACCGGTTTTTTCAATACCGTTCACATAGTTGGTCAATCCCACAAAGGTCTCTGCGGTAGGCAGTGCAAACGGATTGTTGCTGATGAACAGTTTTCCCTTAAAGGAGTTGATCAGCACGAAGAAAATAGGTGTCAAAAATGCAACTACCAGCAGACACAGGATACAAAATATGATCACATTGGAAGTTTTTTTCTTAGTCATTATTGTTCTACCTCCTTACGTCTGGTAAGTACCAGCTGTCCCAGGGCTATGACTGCCACAACGATGAAGAACAGTACTGCTTTTGCCTGACCGACACCTTCGTAACCGTTTCTGCCGTAGAAAGTATTGTAAATATCCAGAGCCAGCATTGCGGTCTTTTTGCTGGGAGCACCGGCAGTCAGCGCCAGGTTCTGGTCAAAGAGCTTGAAACTGTTGGATACAGTAAGGAACAAACATATAGTAATAGATGGCATAACCATCGGAATTTTCACTTTGAATAAAGTCTGTAACGAAGTAGCTCCGTCAATCTGTGCTGCTTCGATCAGGTCTGTAGGTACATTCTGCAGTCCTGCTACATAAATGATCATCATATAACCGATCATCTGCCAGTTCATCAGGATAACCAATCCCCAGAAACCATAGGTAGGATTAGCTACCAGTGTGGTCTCATATTTCAACAATACCGCATTGATCATCTGCTGCCAGATATAACCCAGGATGATACCACCGATCAGGTTCGGCATGAAGAATACGGTACGGAACAGGTTGGTTCCTTTGATCTTTCTCGTCAGTGCCAGTGCCAGAATGAACGCAAACACATTAATAGTAACAATGGACACTACGGAGAATTTTAGAGTAAATCCAAATGCGTTGACAAAATCTTTGTCCGCAAAAATTTTAATATAATTACCTAAGCCTACAAATTGCGCGTTTGTAATTGTCTTAAATTTGCAAAAGGACAGATATACGCCCATGACAAACGGTATGATAAAAGCAAAGGAAAACGCGATCAGGGTAGGCAGTACAAAAATGGGAAAATATCTTTTTAATGTCTTTTGCATAAGCCTGTCTCCTTTTTTACAAACACGGGGGCCGTGGTACCACCACCGCCCCTGTGTCTGAAGTTATATAAGATGGATTAAGTTATTGTCTTTTTATTGATGGAGCTTAGTTAGCTGCGGTTGCGGCCTTTTCAGCTGCCCATTCGTCAACTACTTTTGTCTTTACAGCGTCCCAGTCGATGGAACCGGAAGCGTACTCCAGAAGAGCTGCACCGAAGTCATCCTTGAACTGCTGGCTGGGGAAGGAAGTGAAGTTCCATGATACAGATGTCTTGGAGGTATCTGCCATGTAACGAAGAACTTCCTGTGCCAGAGGATCGGTGGGCTTTTCGTCATCGCTAAAGGTGTTGAAAGGAGCGATGAATCCAAGGTCGTTGGTTACTGCTGCCTTACCGGTCTCAGAAGAGAACAGCCACTCAACGAATGCGATAGATGCTGCCTGATCCTCAGCAGAAGCTTCCTTGTTGATGCAGAAGAAGTTCTCAGTACCGGTGCACAGTCCCTGATTCTCTTCACCTTCAACGCCGGTATAAATAGGAAGGAACTTAACATCTTCAGCCTTAACGGTGTTGCCGTCTACGCCATTGATCTGGCTCCATCCCCAGTTACCGTTCTGTACCATTGCTGCCTGGCCCAGAGCGAACTCAGCCATGGAGTCGTCTACAGACTTGCTTCCCAGCAGGCCGGGTGCTGTGCAGGAATTGTTGATGTACAGATCGAAAATGTTCTTGAAGTTATCGGAGTAAGTGAACTCCAGGTTATCGGTATCGGTGATACCCTTGTCCTTGAACTCGTAGTATACAGGGATGTTAGCCAGATGAGTCTGCCATCTCCAGTCTTCACCGGGAGTCAGGGATGTAGAAGCGAATACGCCTTCAATACCCAGTTCATCTTTCTTAGCCTGCATATCTTCTACAACCTCTTTTAACTTGGCGAAGTTGTTGATCTCATCCATGCTTGCTGCCTTAGCACCATCCAGTGCGAAGTACTTCTGCATGATAGCGTCGTTGTAAATGATACCGTAACCCTCTACTACGTAAGGGATTCCGTATACACCACCATCTTCGCCGGTGATTGCCAGGCTCTTATCCATTAACCAGCTGTACAGGTCTGTATCCTTTAAGTCTGCACAGTAGTCTTTCCAGTTCTGATAACCGATAGGTCCGTTGATCTGGAACAGGGTAGGTGCTTCCTTGTTAGCGATCTCAGACATCAGGGTCTGCTCATAAGTACCACTTGCTGCGGTTACAACCTTTACAGGAACACCAGTCTCCTCGGTATATTCCTGAGCCAGCTTCTGCCATACTTCGTCAACTTCAGGTTTGAAGTTCAGATAGTATACAGAGCCTGCTGCCTCTGCGGTCTTCTCTGCGGTCTTCTCTGCCGCCTCGGTAGTTGCTGCTGCGTCCGTCTTGTTGTCGGTAGCAGGGGTGGTTGCTGTTGCATTGTCAGCATTTCCACAACCGGTCAGCATGGAAGCTGCCATTACTGCACAAAGTAAAACACTTGCCAGTTTCTTCTTCATAATCTTACCTCTCCTTTTTTGTTGGAACGGGAACCCTTCATAATTCTTGCTATACTCCCGTCAGGTTGTCGGAAACGGTTTCGGTATTGTTCCCGGTAACGTTTCCGTTGCTGTAATTAGAAAATAGCACATTCACGAACTGGTTGCAAGTGCTTTTCTGTAAATCCCTGGAAGTTTGTATATTGTTCTCAAAATACTTCTCGCAGTTTTGTGCATTTTCACAATGACTTTATAATTCTTCTGCCGCTTATATTCTTTTTTCAAATAATTAACCCCTCGAGCGGACTGTCTCCTACTCGATTTTTATACTTTGCACACCATCTCGCTTAAAAGCTCGATGATGTACATTCGCCAGGTACAGATTCTTGTGCAAACACAAATCTGTACCTGGCTCATCGTATACACAAAAAGAGGTGCCGCCTCATCCTTCTGCAGCACCTCCCGGGTTCTTTTTTCTATTTTATTTTTACAGATACTTTTTCCAGCCTTCCGGCAGATATTTTGCCGTGCTGCGGAGCATATCCCTTACCAGCTCTTCCACCTGTTCTCTGGAAGCTCTTCCTTTCACCTGCGGATCCTCCAGGAATGCTTCCACCACCAGATCAAAATCACACAGAATAGCTGCTTTCAGAATCCGCTCATGGTTTGCCACATGGGGATCCACCAGCTCCTTGATCTGCTCCGGAAGCTCTCCGGCATACAACGGGCGGATGGCATCTCTCTCGAATACCGCATTGGTCTCTACAACCGCACTTTCCGGCAGATTGGCAATCTGATGTCCGGTATTGGGAATATTGACATTGCTGATCTTGCGGGTCAGTCCGCAGAGTGCCTTGATCAGCTGGATACCTTCCTCCCCGGTAGGCTTCAACTCGATCTCTTCCTCACCGGCTGCCAGTCTCGCGCTCTTTGCCAGACGTTCCTGCAGATCCTTCTTTCTCCAGTCTACGGTAGTCAGACCGAATTTCCATCTCTTTACCGTCTCGGGATCTTTCAGGTAACTGTCACCCACACCGGGCATGAATTCCACCAGATGCCTGTCGCCTGCTGCTGCGATCAGACCATATTTGCGGAACAGATCAAATTTCACAATATGGGCACACTCGAAAGTAGAGTTCGCCCAGTTTTTATCTGCTTCTTTGTAGCCGTCTTCCTTATGCTCCTCGGTATATTTCCGGTAAATAGGGAACAGATCGATTCCCTTATAGGAAGCATAGTCGAACCAGGTGAAATGGTTGATACCCAGTACATTGACCTGGATATCCTCACGTTTCACATTCTTAAGCCCCATGGTCTCTTCCAGAATACCCTTTAACACTTTCTGGGTACCGAATACTTCATGGCAGCATCCAAAAGCCTTGATCTCCGGAAAAACGTAGTACAAAGTCTTCACGCACAGGGACATGGGGTTGGTGTAATTGATGACCCAGGCTTTCGGTGCATATGCCCTGATGGCCTGTGCGATTTCCACATACATGGGAATCGTACGCAATGCTCTCATGGCACCGCCGGGTCCTGCAGTGTCTCCTACGGACTGGTAGATTCCCAGTCGTTCCGGCATATGTACATCCACAGCCATCTCATCAAAAGTTCCCGGCAGAATAGAGATCACGATGAAATCCGCACCGGTCAATGCGGACTGTAAGCTGTCAGAAACAGTATAGTTCCATTTGCCCACCACATCCTCTCTTGAAGAAAGTCTGTTGCCGATGATCTCATTATGTTTTGCCGCCTCCGCATCAATATCATACAGGCGGATGGTTCCGGACAGTTCTTCATCCATGGCCAGATCCGTCATAAATGTCCATGCCCATCCTCTGGAACCACCGCCAATATAGGCGATCTGTAAATCTTTTACCTTTCCGTCTGCATACTCCATTTTTGTATCCTCCTTATGTATTTCCGGTCCTTGGGATCCTCTGCTCCATCGGCCCGTACTGCCTTCTCTATATTGCACATTATAGCCTATGGCTGTATAATAATCTTGCTATTATTTGCGTATTTTTTGCCATTTTCGTACTATATTGACTTTTGTTTTTATACAAGCCCATAGATTTGTAATATAGCCTGCGCATACTGTTTCTCAGAATGCAGTCTAATATAGCACTAATATAGCATAGGAAAAAGGAGATCACTATTATGTTTGAAACAGGGGATTTTCAGACACCGGCTCCACCGGAATCAGGCGTTGCGGGCAATGCTGTTGCTTCGACGCCTCAGGATCACTGGCTCTATAATGAGCTTGTAGACGGATTCCACATCGACCGTGTTGTACGGGACTATAATTATTCCATGGATATCCGTCACATTCACGAAGAATACGAGATTTATTATCTTTTAGAGGGGGAACGGTATTATTTTATCAACCAGCAGACCTATCTGGTCACCCCGGGAACGCTGGTCTTCATTGACAAGGAGCAGATCCACCGCACCGGTATGGCTTCCGCCGGACCACATCACGACCGGATCGTTTTAGGAATCATGGAAGAGCCCTTTTCTACCTTTCTGGCATCTTTCGGAGGATTGCAGCTACAGAGTTTTTTCACGGAGCAGGGCAGTATTCTGACACTGCCAGAAGAAATGCGCCCCTATATCCAGTCTCTGTTGCAGGACATTGCCTCTGAGCTGATCCACCAAAAGCCCGGCTATCTTCTGGCCGCCATGACGAAGCTGGCAGAATTTTTCATTGCCGTGCTGCGCTTGCAGCCCGAGGGTCCCGTTGTCTCATTCCCGGCCAGACATTCGAACCCGAAGTATCAAAAGGTCGATGAAGTGGCGCACTATATTGTAGAACATTGTACTGAGCAGATCTCTCTGGAGGATCTCGCTGGGCGGTTCTATATCAACAAATTTTACCTGAGCCGTATTTTCAAAGAAGTCACCAGTTTTACCATCAATGATTACCTGAATGTCAACCGCATCAAAAAAGCCCACCGGCTCCTTCTGGAAACGGATGACAGCATCACTTCCATTGCGGAACAGTTGGGCTATGAAAATATTACTTATTTTGAACGGGTGTTTAAAAAATACCGGAATATGACACCGTTAAAATACCGGAATTATTATCGGTCGGAGACAGAGTGACCTATGAATCTGCAGCTGTCTGAACGTATACTCCTTGTCTGCTTCATGATAAGCCGCTCTACAACAGATCACTCAGTCGTGCAAACTGCTCCAGTGTCAATGCCTCACCTCTTACGGTAGGGGACAGGCCCATCTGTGCCAGGGCTGCTGCCGCAGATTCCTTGGTGATGCCTGGGCGGCCCGCATTTCCCAGACCGTTCACCAGGGTCTTACGGCGCTGGTTGAAGGAAGCCCGGATCAGGGCGAACATCTTCTTCTCATCCTTCACCTGTACCGGCGGTTCTTCGTAGCGGGTCAGGCGGATGACCGCGCTGCCCACATTCGGTCTCGGGATGAAGCAGTTGGGCGGTACATTCGCCACGATTTCCGGCTTTGCATAATACTGCACCGCCAGAGACAGGGCGCCGTAATCCTTCGTGCCGGGGCCTACCTGCATACGGTCCGCCACTTCCTTCTGCACCATGATGGTGATGCTCTTCAGCGGCACACGGCTCTCGAATAAGCCCATGATGATCGGTGTCGTTATGTAATAGGGCAGGTTTGCCACTACCTTGATGGGGCGTCCTCCGTTTTTTTCTTCCACCAGCCGGTTAATGTCCACTTTCAGGATATCGTCATTGATGACCGTGACGTTATCATAATCCTGTAATGTCTCTTCCAGAATAGGGATCAGTGCCTTGTCGATCTCCACGGCCACCACGCTGCCCGCGCGCTCCGCAAGATACTGGGTCATGGTACCGATGCCCGGCCCGATCTCCAGCACGCAGTCCTCCTTCGTGATCTCCGCAGAAGAAATAATCCGGTCCAGAACCGTCGTGTCTATAAGAAAGTTCTGTCCGAATTTTTTTTGAAAATTGAAATGGTACTTCTGCAGTACCGCAATGGTATTCTGGGGAATGCCCAAATAAGCCATAATAAGCCTCCTTAATAATACTTAAAATCCTCTAAAAAATGAATACAATCATACAACACCAGCACATCCATTCCCTGTTCCGGTTCATACTGCTCCATCAGTTGGAACAGTTTCCCGTTAAAATACCGCAGATCCACCACGTAGATATTCTCATAATGGGCCGTGAGCAGCGGAATCAGGCCGTTGGCATAAGAATCCTTGATGACAAACAGCGTCTTACCGGGATTGTATCCCGTATGAATCTCAATAAATGCATGATTGTCATTCAGGAAAAATCCATACTGGTTCTTGGTATCCAGATAATCCGGTGCATACAGAGAATCAGCCGTGTCCGCAAAATCATACGTCACCGATACTGCTTTTTTCTCCGTCTCCGGGAAATACTGTATGCTATCCTTCGTCCAGTCCACATTGATACGGGACTGCAGGGTTCCCTGAAAATTCTCCGACACCGTCTTCATGCCGTTTACGTCATACGGGTAGGGGAAACGTCCCACACTGTCCGCCCAGGCCAGAAAACCGTAATATGCCCCCAGACTGGTCCAATGATGATCCGTGCGATAATAGATGGGCTCCTGTGCATGCTCCTGCAAAGCGTAATACACATCTATATAATGCTCTTCTCCAATAGAATTCCTTACCTTCGTAAGCAGCCGTTCTTCGTCATAATAGGGTGCAAATGCCGGCAGCTTATCCGTGAGAATGTTGTCCGCCGTCGGTACCAGCATGACTTTGGCATCCCAGTGGTTCACCAGCTTTGTCAACGATGCGACACGGGAATTTTCCATCTGCTCCGTATACTCATCGGGATCGTTCACTCCGATCAGATAATGATCCGCTCCCAGATAGACCCCGTTGATCTCTTTTTTCCGGAAACGGATATCTGCCCGGGTCTTAAGTCCTACCCATTTATCCCTTCCTACGAACTGGTCGGACATGTATTTCTCATACGCATCCCCGTATTCTCCCGTAAAAAGACTCTCCCAGGAAAAGGCAGGGCGGGAAGCCAGCACCCGGTTCTCCGCTTCCGAATATACTCTGTCACTGTTCCACAGATCTGCCACTCCCAGAACCAGAAGTACCGCACAGACCAGTCCGATGGTCAACAGCGAATTTCTTTTATCATCCATATGCGGTTCCTCCTTCCCGGTCAGAATCGAAAATACAAAAAGGGATTATACGACGCATCCACAATATACGCCACCGACAGAAGCAGCAGTACTGCCGGAATCACCTTTTCTCCCAACCGGTACAGCGCCATGGCGGGGCCTGTCTTACTGCTTTTTAAGGCATGCACGAGTCTGCTGCCCAACGGAAGACATGCCACCAATGCGATCACCAGAAGCACCAGATACTCATTGCACAAAAACATTGCCAGCGAATTCACCGGCCCTATTCCGTTCATTCCGAACATAGCCTGGAGATAAGCCAGGATCTCTCCGGGACTTTCCAGTGCAAAAAACACCCAGCTGATCAGTACTACCGCCAACGTATAGATCCTGCCGAACACCTTGGGCACACTTTCCAGAATATCTCCTAAGAATAATTTCTCCAGGATCAGGAAAAATGCAAACCACAGCCCCCAGAACAGGAAATTCCATCCCGCACCGTGCCAGATACCGGTCAGCATCCATACCACCAGAATATTAAACAGCTGTCTCGGCAAGCCCTTGCGATTGCCACCCAGCGGAATATACACATACTCCTTGAACCAGGTACTCAGGGAAATATGCCATCTGTGCCAGAAATTTTTGACCGAAGTGGCAACGTACGGATAATTGAAGTTCTCCGGGAAATGGAAGCCTAAGACTGCCCCCAGTCCGATCGCCATGTCGGAATAGCCTGAAAAATCAAAGTAGATCTGCAATGCAAAGGCGGCAATTCCCAGCCATGCCATGAGAACACTCATCTGATCCGTTCCCAGCTCCGTTACCTGTTTCCACAAAAGTCCCAGATTATTGGCCAGCAATACCTTTTTCGCCAGTCCCGTCACAAAACGCTTCGCACCATAGCTGATGGCATCCAGGTCGGTCCGTCTGTCCTGCAGATACCGTTCCACCTGATGATACTTTAAAATAGGCCCGGCGATCAGCTGTGGGAACATGGTCACGTAGACACCGAACTGCAGAATATTACGCTGCGCTTTTGTATCCCCCCGGTACACATCGATCACATAAGACATGGTCTGGAAGGTGTAAAAGGAAATTCCGATGGGTAACGGAAGATTCAGAAACGGAATCGACGTTCCGAAGACCGCATTCACCGTCTGCATCAGGAAATCGGCATATTTAAAAAATCCCAGGATAAAAAGATTGATGACAATGGAACATAGCAAAAAGATCCTGGAGCGATCCTTCCCTCTGTATTCTTCGATCAGCCTTCCCCACACATAATCGGATATGGTAGAAAAAAGCATGAGGAAAATATAGACGGGCTCTCCCCAGGCATAAAAGACCAGGCTCCCCAGGAAGAGAACCAGATTCTTCATCTTCCGGGGAACCAGGAAATAGCAGATCATAAAAATCGGCAAAAACCGAAAAAGAAACAATACACTGCTGAATACCATTCACTCTACTCCGTATTTACTCCAGAGTCTGTCTGATAGCCTCCAGGGCAAGTTCATTCTGCTCCTGACAGTAAGTGATCACGGCCTCATCGCCTTGTTCTTCCACAGAGGAAGTGTCCGCACCCAACTGTACAAAGCATACATAATCGCCTATCCGTTCCACTCGGGATGCCTGAATCTTGCCCAGATTCATGGGATACTGCATCGTGTCATTCACCAGACTGTCACGGTAGGCGTTCAATGCACTTTCTACCTCTTCTACCTTACCATCTTTTGCATGAATAATCAATAAAGTATCTACATTGACGCTGATCATGGGTGCCTCTCCCAGGTAGGCATCATAGAGCTCCGCACTGACACCGTAGGTCTCGTTCAGCATTTCCCCGGGTATCTCGGAATCCGGCCAGTAATTGTCTCCCAGTGCATCCGTAACTGCCTTTTTTGCACTCTGTAACTCTTTCGCAGCGTCCTTCGGATTCTGTGCAGCGGTTGTACTACCGGCCTCGCCGGTCTCCTGTCCCGCTGCGGTGCTCTCCATGGTGGACTGCTGGTTGTCTGATGCAGCACTGTTATTATCCTTGCCTCCGCAGGCGGTCATAGAAAGTGCCAGAGCACTCATAAGTAACATACATGCTAATTTCTTTTTCATAAAATCTCTCCTTGTTTTGCAGGGATATTTCCCATGTTCAGTTGCAGTATCCCCTTTTTGGGGATCCCTATTCTATCAGACGACAATCCGGTAGAAAAAGTTTCATTAAATTTTCAACAGCCAGAACAGAAACGGCATTGTAGCTACGGACAGCACAGTGGTCAGCGCCACGCCCTTAGAGGTCAGCCGGTAATCACCGTCATATTGCTGCGCCAGCATGACTGTCATGCTGCCGACAGGTGTGGCCGTCATGACCAGACAGACACCCAGAAACATGGGGTCTGTAATGAAAAAACGCAGTCCCCACAGAAGCAGTGCCGGCATAAGCAGCAGCTTCACAACAGAAAAGAGCAGCAGCCGCACATCCGTAAACAGATCCTTTAACCGGATCTGTGCCAGCGAATCACCGATTACCAGCATACTTAATGGTCCGGTGACAGCTCCGATCCGGGTGGCAGTATCTTTGAAGACCATCGGAACCGGAAGATTACTGATATACAGGGTCACTGCAATGAGGCAGGAGATCACCCCCACATTCATCAGCTGCTTCCAGTTCAGCTTTTCCCGCTGTCCGGAGGTCTTCATCCTGTTAATGCCATAGGTATAGATCAGCACACTGTAAAGCAGATTAAAAATTGCAGCATGGATCACTGCTTCACCGCCGTACATGGCATCCAGCAGAGGATAGCCCATAAAGCCAATATTGGCGAAGATCGTCATGACCTGATAAGAACCATAATCTTCTCTGTCTGCCCGAAGCAGTCTCGGAATCAGCTCTGCAATCACAAACATGATAGCAAAAAAGATCAGCGCAACAGCCAGCGTAACCAACAATGCCGCCTTATTTTCCAATGTTTCAGGATTCATGCCGGAGGCAATGATCAGCGCCGGATTGCCGATATTAATGACGATACCGGAGATCATCTTGCCGGTATTTTCCCCGAATACTCCGACCTTTCTGCAGATGTACCCGATCAGCATGATCAGGAAAAAAATCACCATTTGTTGAAGTAAAAGCATACGTTGCCTTCTTTCTGTATTTAATCAGGAAAAAGTAACTATTCAGAACCCCATTCGCAAAACCGCGTACATCATAGCACATATGTGCTCTTTTTCACAACAAAAATTTATTGTTTTCCACCCTTTTTGCTTTCTTTCTTTACAAAACTACGGACAGTACGCTATACTTGCAAAGGACTATTGATGGAAACGACGCTGCAAAGCAGCAGAATGTGAGGAAATATGAGCATATTAAACGTAGAACATCTGACCCACGGATTTGGAGACCGTGCTATTTTTAACGATGTATCGTTTCGCCTGCTGA
>OHTD01001203.1_pt1 | contig 11931 bp, 9 predicted proteins | sample 1578871 | NCBI WGS metagenome assembly OHTD01 (sample SAMEA3879574, study PRJEB24766) | human gut metagenome | biome: human-associated habitat; feature: feces | place: USA | collected 1985/1987 | reverse complement strand
ATCGAGGAAGGACATTCCGTCCGCCATGGGCGTTCGTGGATTTGTTTCACTAACTTTCAATTCTACAAACTTTAGTAGACCCGGATTATGCCTGAGATTTCTCTCACAACAGACATGCCTTCCATGATGCGGATGGCGTCGTTGAAATGTCTCTCGGTCACAAGATCGGTGATGACCACGATCTCGGCAATACCGTCGTGGCTGCGTTTCTGTACCATCTGGGCGATGCTGACATCGTTGTTACCAAGAACTCCGGCGATATTGGCCAATGCTCCGGCACGGTTCTCCACCTGAAGCCGCAGGAAGAATCTGCTCTTCGTCTCTTCCACATCCAGCACCGGAAGCTTCTTGTGGCTGTCACTGCCAATCTTGCCGCAGCTTCCATGGATAATATTACGCATCACATCAATGACATCTCCCAGTACCGCACTGGCGGTAGGCATCTGTCCGGCGCCCCGTCCCATGAACATGGCATCATCACAAGCCTGACCATGAACAAATACGGCATTGAAGGAATCTCTGACCGTGGCAAGAGGATGGCTGTCCGGAATCAATGTGGGATGTACTTTTACTTCAATTCCTTTACCTGTAAGCTTTGTAATACCCAACAGTTTAATCACATAGCCGAATTCTTTTGCATACCGGATATCCTCTGCTGTAATCTTCGTGATGCCTTCCGTATAAACCTGAGGGAACGTCACGCGGGAGCTGAAAGCGATGGATGCCATAATGGCGATCTTGCGTCCCGCATCATAGCCTTCCACGTCCGCTGTGGGATCTGCTTCCGCATAGCCCAGTCTCGTAGCCATATCCAGAGCTTCTTGATACCCCATACCTTCCTCGGACATTTTGGTCAAAATATAGTTTGTCGTACCGTTGACGATTCCCATGATCTCCGTCAATTGGCTTCCCGCCAGGCTCTGACGCAAAGGCCGGATAATGGGAATGGCTCCTGCCACTGCCGCCTCGAATTGTAAGTCGCATTTATTCTCCGTGGCGATCTCAAACAACGGATCCCCATATTCCGCCAGCAGATCCTTGTTGGCGGTGACCACCTGCTTTCCGGCCTTCATGGCTTCTTCCACATAAGTTCTGGCCGGTTCTATACCACCCATGACTTCAATAACGATCTGGATTTCGTGGTCTTCCAGAATTTCCTGCCAGCTATCTGTGAACAACTCCTGGGGGATTCCTTCTCTTACCTTTCCGGGATTGCGCACCAGAATCTTTTTAATCTCCAGATGTGCTCCTGTCTTCAGGCAGATATCCTCTTCCTGCATCCCTGCCAGCTTGTACACACCGCTTCCCACGGTTCCTGCTCCCAATAATGCTGCATATATCTTACGGTTCTCGCCCATGATTTCTCCTCTCGTTCTGTAAATACTATCTGGGAAATACAACTATGTATCATTATAACAGACCTGTCTGCCAACACAAGATTTTGCTTACATTGTTTTCAATTTATTTGTTAAATAGTGTATCTTCTGGTAAACATCCTGTCGGATCTGTTCTTTTTCTTCTTCCTCTGTTATTCCCATGAATGTCACTACATCTGTTGGTCCGGCATGCTGTGGCGAAGCAAATTTTTCATCCAGCTTCTGACACATTTCTCTGATCAACTCTCTGTCTGTATAAGGCATAAATTCCTTAACAAGTGTTCTTACGCCTCCCTCATATTTGTCAACCATGTAATATATATCATACGCATCCTTCGGTTTTCCCCTCCCCAGTGCTGCTGTCTTCATGACCAGATAAGGCACCACAGAAATCACTTTCACATGTCCACTGTCCTTTGCTCCATCCTCCCGCATATATTCTATTTTCACATCCGTTGGCGGAAAATCAAATGCAAAATTTCCTCCCGTAGCCGGTAAGGTTTTAATACCATCCACATGTTTGCTTACATTTCCGCCATCGCCGCCATATTTTCCGGACAGGAAATCCACGTCTACGTCATAGGAAACTCCATCTAAAACTATTGTTTTTATAAATGTAAAATATTTTTCTTCATGTCTTCTATACCCATTTTGTGTCAGTATCCGTTTAATCGTCCGATAGCTTTCTGCCTTTTTGATCTCCAGTTGATTCAGCAGAACATCTACATCAATAGAACCTATATGACCACCGTCCGGGTATAAAAGTGTCGGAACCCATCCTCCTATGATTCTGATATTATCTGAAAACTCATTCAAAAGATTTACGATCTCTCCGAGTACCATGTATGCGGCTGTCTTTTGTCCCTCTGAATAGTCAGTTGCCTTTTTCAGTTCTTCTTTCATCCTCTGTCCTCTCCGGGTATTCTCTGCGCAGGATCGCCTCCGCAGCCTCTTCCCCTCTTCCGGCATCCCCCAGCAGATCAATTACCGTTTGTGCCGGAGAAGTTACTAATGTATCATGAACAGGCTTTGCGTACATACAGGGGGTTTCGTCATGCGGTATCGTTATCACAACATTTCCTCCGGTGTTGACCGGCTGCAATTCCAGATCTTTTACAAATTCCTGAACAAATTGAGGTTCTACATATATTTCGGCTTTTTGATAACGTACTGTCGGCGCATATCGTGCCGCAGCCGAAAAGCCACCTAATATAGCTCCATTATCATGTGTTTTACTCCATTCAGCGGCTGATTGTTCTATCTCCGGAACCGTATCCAAAGAATAAAACTGTAATTTTCTCGCTTCTTTTTGATGATAATCCTTTGCCCATGTATAAAACAGTTCCCTAATGTTCTGCAAACGGAATTCCGTAGTACTCTTATCTATCCAGTCTCTGGCAAGCAAAAAACTTTTCACATTAGATACTGTTCCCAATGCCGTATTGCTCTCCTGAGCCAGCGTTTTCACCTGCCATTTTCGCTCCGGTTCATTCAGCATGGTACGAATAATTGCTGATGCAGCACTTGACGATTTGGATAAGTAATTTTTCTTTTCCCTGTGGGTTATGAACTTGTTATCCTGTCCACTGACATAGAGCAGAAATCTTTTCGTTAAGATATAACAATTTCCGGACAGATCCATATAACTGCATTTTTCCTCTTTCATTGCTCTGGCTGACTGCTCCGAAATATATGGTGCCATAAAAATATAATGCGTTTTATCATCCTGCCGCATCACGATTTCCATAAAATGATTAACGAATCTCTTTTCTCCGTTAGACCTGACTTCAATCACAAATAAAAGAGGCTCATCGCTGTCCTCCAAATACACCTTTGCCTTGAAATCCCCCAACGGTGCATTCTTCTTTTCCAAAAACACCTCGATATCCGAAACAAACGGAATTTCTTTCAGCCGGTTGCAAAATTGTTCTCTGGCCAGTTGCTCATATTGTATTTGTGACAAATTTTGTTTCATCAATTCACCCCTTTTCACCGTTTCGATGAAATAATTATATTTTATGAATCTTACATTGTCAACGGTTTCATCACATATAGAAACACCGCCTTTTTACAAGACGGTGTTTACGTTCTCTACTTTCTTTTCCTATCCCAGAGCCTTTTCCAGTTCGGCAATGACAATCTTCAATGCTTTGATCCGAGCATATTTTTTGTCTACGGATTCCAGGATATGCCAGGGTGCATACTCCGTGCTGGTCTTCTGGAGCATTTCGTTTACGGCATCTTCATACTGATCCCATTTATCCCGGTTGCGCCAGTCTTCGTCCGTGATCTTCCACTGCTTCTCCGGGGTATTCTGCCGCTCTGTGAAGCGTTCCAGCTGGGTGTCCTTGTCGATCTGCACCCAGAATTTGATGATCACTGCACCCCAGTCGTGGAGTTCCTTTTCAAATTCATTCATCTCATTGTAAGCACGTTTCCAGTCATTTTCACTGCAGAATCCTTCCAGCCGTTCTACCATGACGCGACCGTACCAGGTACGGTCAAAAATGGCAATATGTCCGGTCTTGGGAAGTCTCGTCCAGAATCGCCAGAGATAATGTCTCGCTTTCTCGTGAGGTTCCGGGCTGGCGATGGGGTGTACCTCGTAGCCTCTGGGATCCAGTGCTCCCGCGATCCGCTTGATATTGCCGCCCTTGCCTGCGGCATCCCAGCCTTCGTAGGCGATGACTACCGGAATCTTTTTCCGATACAGGCGGTAATGCAGGGCATTCAGCTTCTTCTGCAGATGGCGCAGTTCCCGCTTGTATTCTTCCTCGGAAATCTCCTTGTCCAGTTCCACCTCGGACAGCTTCGGCATCTTCACCAGAGGGAATACGTTCTGTAAAATAGGCACTGCCAGGCTTTCGTTCTGTAAAGCCACATGGATACTGCTGCACAGCGTCTCCAACACCTGTAACTCCGCCCACTTTTTGTCCCCGGAATCTATGATGTACCAGGGTGCTACGGAAGCATTGGTGTCGGTGAGATATTTATCAAAGACTTCCTCGCATTTGTCATAATGCTTGTTCTGCCACCAGTCGTTCTCACCCACACGCCATGCAGTGTCCTTGTTGCCTTCCAGTTCTTCCAGCCGCTTCTTCTGTTCCTTTTTTCCAATCTGGAAAAAGAGCTTCAACACCAGATAACCGTTGTCCGTCAACTGTCGTTCGAAACGCTTTATGCTCTCAATACGCTCCGCATACTGCTTATCCGACAGTTCGCCCCGAAGTCTTCCCTTCGTCACCTCATCCATCCAGCCGGAATCCAGAAATTCGAACTTCCCGGCTTCCGGAATTTTCACAAAATACCGATACAGAAAAGGCTTCCGCTTCTCTTCCTCTGTCGGTGCAGACATGGAAGCCACCTTAAAAAATCGCGGATCGATATTTTTAATAATTCCGCCGATGGTACTGCCCTTGCCGGCCGCACCCCAGCCCTCGATCAGCACCAGCACCGGGAGCTTATGCTCCTTGATCTGCATCTGGAGTCTTAAAAGCTCCTCCTGCGCTGCATCCAGTCGTTTGTCCAGTTCTTCTTTGTCCGGCTTTGCTGCCGTGATCCACTGTTTCAGCATACTGTAACCACCCTTTCCCGAAATCCTCGTTTACAAACTTACATAAGTTTAGTGTATACCATTTTTTAAAAATATAAAAGCAATTGGGAAATATATTTACAGATATTATTTTTCCATCCGTTCTCTGATATTATTGTAGATTTCCCAGGTCTGCGCATCATCTGCACCGTTTAGAATAACGGTGCTCCCCTCTACTTCCATGACTACATAAGTATCACAGTCATTATGAGTATAGCGGATGTAATCTGCGTGGATTTCATCGCGAAAATGTCCCATGGAGTATTTCAAGTTGCCAAAACCGTTCGTCCGGATTGTATTCGTATCCCGGAACATATTCTCTTCGTAAGCAATGCTTTCGATAGCGTCATATTTCACTGTGTAATCCTGCCAGCCCTCCGCCTGAACAGTAAATTCATTTTCTCCGTAACAGATCTCGATTTTTCCCGTATATAACGTCCATACCGTAAATAGCACACATGCGAGCATTATAAACACATAGACCGCAACCACTTTATGGTTGTAGTGTACTGCCAGCCCTTTTCCGGTGCGCAACTTCTTTCTATAATAGAGATAAGAATACAGGATGCTGCCAAAAGCTGCTGCCGTGATAGCGAAAATAAACAGAAATAATGCAGCCATGCTGTCACTGAACAGTCCACAGATCATGCTCAATAGTCCTGCTGCCACCCATATTTTCCCACTGAAGCGGTGCGTGGCATTCCAGTTCTCCTCATCCTGCAATGTCCATATGACGCGGATGCCGATGGTGCGGTTCGGTTTCACCTTGGGCAGATAATTGCCCACAATAACAAATAGCAATCCCATTCCGACATACAAAATTACCATGAGCAGATTCTCTTTCTTTACACCCATATCAATCCATCTGGCGATACCGTTATAGAGCAATGTCATTCCCGGCACGATCCACGTAACCATTCTTATGACCTTGTCACTCTGCTGCCTGTTTCTGTTGTCGTAAAAAGTTACTGCCATTATTACCACATAAGTCACTGCAAAAGTGCCGTTTATCCACAGACTGTTCTCAAAGGTATATCCCAATATAATGCCCACGCACATAACAAATGCCGAGCAGATCAGCCTGCCTTTATTTTTCTGTATCATTTCCTTCATTATCCGATGCTCCTTTCAAATCTGTGATCCATAACATGATTTCTTCCAGCACGGAAGCATTCAGTTCATAATAAATAAACTTTCCTTCCCGCTTGTCCCGGATCAGATCTGCCTCCTTTAGCACCGACAAATGCCTCGATATGGAAGCCCCCGTCACCGGAAAATGTTCGCAGATCTCTCCTGCCGACAATCGACCGTTTTTCAGAAGATTTAGTATTTCACGCCTTATAGGATCTGCCAGCGCTTTCAATGTATCCTGTATTCCCAAAAAGTGAATCACATCCTTTCATCCAATCGTTTAACATTTAACCTAATTGTTAAATATATTGTATCATGTGGATTATTTAATGTCAACAGCTTCACAGATCAAGGCAGATACTTATTCCTGCGTATGGATACATCTGTACATAAAAATCCCTCCGTCTTATGACGAAGGGATCTCATTCTTCTCTATACTTACGTACCATCTTCCGGCAGTCCCCTTAAGAACACCACTGCCACCGGCAATGACAAAACCGCAGATAAAATATCGGACACCGGCTGTGACCACTGGATGCCTCGAAGTCCGAAGAAGGCTGTCAGGATCAGGAGAGCCGGGATATAGATAGTGCCACTTCGGAAGGAGGCTAAGATCGTCGCCCTGCCGCCCTTTCCGATGGACTGAAACAGCATGTTGCCGCAGATACATACCGGAATAAACGGTAGCGTCAGACATTGGATCTGCAACGCATAAAATGCAATCTCATAGGCATCCATATCCGTAAGAAATTCCAGCAACAGCTCTCTGCGGAACACATACACCACCCCTGCAAACACTGCCATGGTCACCAGGCTGGCGCACAGGGTGAACCAGAACGCTTTCCTTACACGGGAATACTTCTTTGCCCCATAATTGAAGGAGGATACCGGCTGGAAGCCCTGACCGATACCCAGGGCCACACTGAATACGAAATTGAAAATACGGGATACCACGCTCATGGCAGCGATGGCAATATCTCCGTAGACAGCTGCCTGTGCATTCAACACCATGGTGGACACGCTGTTCAGTCCCTGCCGCATCATACTGGGGAAGCCTGCTGTAAGAATATTCTTATGCACGGCAAATTCCCAGGTAAAATATTTCGGTGCCAGGCTGCTCTGTGTCTTTCCACGCAGGAAAAAGAATAACAGGATTCCGAAGGATATGTACTGAGAGATCATAGTGGAAAGTGCCGCTCCCCGGATACCAAGATTTAAGCCCCACATAAAGATGGCATCTCCCACCATATTTAAGATACCGCCGGAGACCAGTCCTACCATCGCCAGATTGGCATAGCCTTCATACCGGAGTACATTGTTCATCACACAGCTGGATGCCATTGCCGGTGCCGACACCAGAATATAGAAAGCGTAGATTCTCGCATAGGGAAGGATGGTCTCCGTACTTCCAAGCAATCTGCACAATCCGTTCAGATCCAAAATACCGATAATTGCGATCAACACTCCGGCTCCCACCGCCAGATAAAATCCCGTTGCGGAAAAAGCTTTCGCTCGCTCCTTTTCATGAGCTCCTAACAACCGGCTGATATTGCTTCCGGCGCCATGACCGAACATGAATCCGAACGCCTGAATAATTGCCATCAAGCCAAACACCACGCCTACCGCTCCGGTAGCACTGGTGCCTAACTGGCTTACGAACCAGGTATCCACCATATTATACAGATTCGTGATCAGCATACTGATGGTAGTGGGCAGTCCCAGCTCCAGGATCAGCCGCGCCACCGGTTCCTCAGTCAGCCGTTTATACTGTTTCTCCTCTTTTGTCAAAGTTGTATCGTTCATGTTCCCTGACTCCTATAAGTGTCATCGCACATTTTTCCATGCGATTCTCTATCTGCTTATTTTTACTATTATATGTTTCTTTCTCTCAATCCAACTACCGTATCTCCATGCATGATTCGGTGTAGCTACTGAGTTTTGACCTAAGCAGCTGTCTTACCCTCATGCATAGCCTGATATGCGATTACTACATCGGAACAGAGATTTGCCGGGCGGATTCCGGACTTGCACCGGTTAGAAACGTGCGCTGCGGGTGCACCACAGTGAAAAATAGCGTCTGCCCTTCCGGCGCGACGCTATTATAGATGATTCTCTTTGAAAATGTAAGCCCTTTCAGCTGTTTTTTACTTAAATTTTATGTTCAGCATCACAGTTTCTCACTAAAATAGCTCTTATAGCCCTCCCCGAAGATCTCCGTGGCACTGGTGACGATCATAAATGCCAGGGGATCCTCTTCCTTTACTCTTCCGCCTTGGGAGAAATGTTTTTCTTCATGGCACACATGATGACGCTCTTCTCCTTGCCGCTGTAGGCACCACTGCCCTGTACATAAGTTACACCAATGTCCAGCTCCTCCAAAAGTCTCCCTGCGATTTTTTCCGCATGGTCGCTGATAATATAGATCAGCTTTGCCTCATCTCTTCCGTATAGTACCACATCTAGCACTACAGAGGTAACAATGACCACGATACCGGCATACAGTGCCTTGTCAATATTCTGGAAGACAAATGCTGAAGCGATAACAATGACAGCATCCGTCAGGAAAAACAGCGCTCCGGTCTTGAGAAACGGAAACTTTATCCGTAGCAGCTTGATAATGATATCCGTGCCGCCGGTGGTGGAGCCTGCCTTGAACACCCATCCCATGGATACGGCCATCAGGGCACTGCCACACAGGGAGGCCAGAAGTGGATCCACCGTCACTGCTCCCACCGGTGTCAGCAGGTTCGTAAACAAAGAGGTCATTGCCGTACAATAGATTGTAGACAGAATAAACCGCAGTCCGAATTTCCAGATACCGATCAGCAGGATCGGTATATTGATGAGCAGCATCCAGGTACCGGTCTCAATGCCGAACAGACGATTTAAGATAATAGCGATACCGGTGATTCCACCGGGTGCCAGGGAGTTCGGATCCAAAAATAAGCTGACGGATACCGCATAGACAAAGGATGCCACCGTGATCATCACATAATCCCAGAGCATCTGTAAGGGTGTCTTTTTGTCCAGTCTCTGTATTTCCAGTTCTTTTTCTGTCTTCTTTGCCATAACTTTTTTCTCCATTCCATACAAAAGCCGCATATCTATAATATGCGGCTTTTATCGGTGATACATTCACTTCTTTTCAAATCTTAAAACTTAGATATTGGCTCTTACCACTTTGGGCTGATAGCCTTCTTTTTCCAGAGCGGCAATGATCTCATTCTTATGCTCGGTGCCGAATGCTTCCAGTGTGATACGCAGCTCCACAGCAGCACTGCGGTTGATGGATACAAACTGGTTGTGCTCCAGCTTGATGACATTACCGTTGACTCCGGCAATAATACCGGATACTCTGCACAGCTCACCGGGCTTGTCGGGAAGCAGTACGGATACGGTGAAGATACGGTCTCTTAAGATCAGACCCTGCTGTACTACAGAGGACATGGTGATGACATCCATGTTACCGCCACTCAGGATAGATACAATACGCTTATCCTTCACATTTAACTGCTTTAAGGCTGCTACCGTCAGCAGACCGGAATTCTCCACGATCATCTTGTGATTCTCTACCATATCCAGAAAAGCTACTACCAGATCCTCATCCTCTACGGTGATCACATCGTCCAGATTCTTCTGTAAGTACGGGAAGATCTTGCTGCCAGGAGTCTTTACCGCGGTACCGTCTGCGATGGTGTTGACCTTGGGCAATGTGGTAACCTTGCCGTTCTTTAAGGATACCTGCATGCAGTTAGCTCCTGCGGGCTCTACGCCGATGACCTTGATCTTCGGATTCAGCAGTTTTGCCAGTGTGGAAACACCGGTTGCCAGTCCGCCGCCACCGATAGGAACCAGAATATAATCTACCAGCGGAAGCTCTTTGAAAATCTCCATGGCAATGGTACCCTGACCGGTAGCTACGGTCAGATCATCAAAAGGATGGATGAAAGTATATCCGTGCTCTTCTGCCAGCTCATATGCCTTTGCGCAGGCCTCATCATAGACATCGCCATGCAGTACTACCTCTGCTCCATAGCCTCTGGTACGGTTTACCTTGATCAGAGGTGTCGTGGTGGGCATTACGATGGTTGCCTTGCTTCCATAGCATTTTGCCGCATAAGCCACGCCCTGGGCATGGTTGCCTGCGGAGCAGGCGATAACGCCCCGGCGCTTCTCCTCGTCGGACAGGGTGGCGATCTTATAGTACGCGCCCCGCAGCTTGAAGGCCCCCGTCTTCTGCAGGCAGTCCGCCTTCAGATAAAAGTCGCAGTCCGGCACCAGGCCCGGCGCGTGCAGCACAGGGGTCTGGTTGATAACGGGGGACAGCACCCGGCGTGCGTCCTGGAGCATTTCCATAGAGATCATATTGTTGCCTCCTTGATTCTGTTCTATATACAAAATCCTATTTTTTGTTCCTATGCCATGTACTACCATGATACCCTCTCCCGCCGCGATTGTCAATTCCTCTTTGGGCAGAGAGCCGCTTTTTTCGCAATATAGACGGAAAAAAGTGACCCGTCCGGCCCTTAAGAGCCGGACGGGAGGGATAAATCGCCGGTTTATCTTCTGTCCATAGGCACATAGGCACGGCCTGCCAGCAGGTCCGTCAGATACTGCCGCACCTGCTCCGGGTCGGCGGGGTCCCGGACCCGGCTCCGCAGGTCTGCCATCATCTGCACCACCTTGGCGTTAGCTCCGCCGTGGCGGGGACCCTTCAGGGAGCACAGGGAGGCCGTCATGGCGGAATAGGTGTCGGTGCCGGTGGAGGTGGTCACATGGTTGGTGAAGGTGGAGCTGTTGCTGCCATGGTCGGCGTGGAGGATCAGCGCCGCGTCCAGGGCCCGGGCCTCCAGGTCCCGGACGTCATAGCCCCGGTAGTACAGCACGCCGGGGCATGGGATGGTGTCCTGACCGTCCACGGTGTAACCCTTTACCTCGGATATGCGGGTGAGGCTGGTGAGGACGCCCCGGCCCGTGGCGTCCCGCAGTCCCCGCTTCACATCATATTTTTCATAGAGCTGCCGGTCAATGTGGGCGTTTTTGCAATTCTAACACGATAAACTTGCAAAACCAATACGCAGAATGAAAATATTTCTACCAATATGCAGGATTCAATGAGCAATTATGCAAAAATTCCGCGGCAGAGGCCCTCCCCTGCCGCGGAATTGAAAACCGGGCAAAGCTGTGCTATACTATATTACAACTGTGCGAATATCTCGCCGATGGGGCCGTCGATGGTCAGGTCCGCTCCCACGCCGCTGCCGGTCTGGCCCTTGTTCACCACCACCAGGTGGCGGCCCCGGAAATACTGCACCAGCCCCGCTGCCGGATACACCACCAGGGACGTGCCGCCGATGATCATCAGGTCCGCCTGGCGGATATAGTGGACGGCCCTGGCCAGCACGTCCTGGTCCAGGCTCTCCTCATACAGCACTACATCCGGCTTGATGACCCCGCCGCAGGAGCAGCGCGGAACACCCTTGCCCTTGTACTCCAGCATCTGCTCGAGCGAATAGGAAGCGCCGCAGCGGATACAGTGGTTGCGCAGCACGCTGCCGTGCAGCTCGTACACCCGCTTGCTGCCCGCCTGCTGGTGCAGCCCGTCGATATTCTGGGTGACGACCGCCGACAGCTTGCCCTGTGCTTCCAGCTCTGCCAGCGCATAGTGTGCAGCATTCGGCTTTGCCTGCGGATACACCATCCTGTCAAAATAATATTCAAAAAACTGCTCGGTGTGCCGCTTAAAAAAGCTGTGGCTGAGCATCGTTTCGGGAGGATAGGGGTAGGTCTTTGCCTGCTTGCTGCCGTACAGCCCGTCCTCGCTGCGAAAAT
>OHTD01001198.1_pt1 | contig 11942 bp, 3 predicted proteins | sample 1578871 | NCBI WGS metagenome assembly OHTD01 (sample SAMEA3879574, study PRJEB24766) | human gut metagenome | biome: human-associated habitat; feature: feces | place: USA | collected 1985/1987 | reverse complement strand
GCCCTCGACGGTGGCGTACAGGGAGTCATACAGGTCGCCGTCATCGGTGGGGTTGGCAGCGTAGCCAACGTTAGCCAGGTTGGACTCGATGATGCCGAAGGAGGCGCCCCAGGTGTCCTTGCCGGTCTTCTCATCCACCGTGGGATAAACATTCATGGTCCAGATGTTGCCGGCGTCATCCAGCGCCAGGAACAGCTCGGTGTCGGTATCCTTCACGCCGTCTTTATCGGTGTCGATCTTGTTGGCACCCAGAGAGGTAACGGCGGTGAAGTAGGAAGCGTCGGCAAAGAGCCACAGATACAGTCCGAGGTCGAAGGCGGACAGATCCAGGTTATCCACCGGCTTGGGAGACAGGAAGTAGGTGTAGTACACGCTGGCCAGCATGGGCTTGGCCTCGGTGGAGTAAACCAGGCTGTACTCCATATCCCACATGGGGATTTCGCCCTCGAAGCCGGGATAGGTAGCCAGGGTCTTACCGGTATCCAGGTCCATCTTGTTGATGCTGAAGCTGCCATCCTGCAGATAGACGTCGCCGGTGCGGGCGTCGAAGGTGGAGGCAGACACGCTCTTGGTGGTTTCGAAGTTCACCAGCTTCTTCCAGGTGGTGTCGTGCTCCATATCCCAGGTGTAGAACTGGGCATCGCCGTTGGTATCCATCAGCGCGCCCACCAGGGTGGTGTCCACGGTCTGGACGGTGACCACGCAGGAGGCGGTGGCGGTGGGATCCTTGATGGAGGCCGCCGTGATGGTGGCAGTACCCTTGTTGACGCCGGTGATGATGCCGCGCTCGTTGACGGTGGCGACAGTCTCATCGGAGGACTTCCAGGTCACGCCATCGGGCTTCACGCCGAAGGGGCTGACCTCAGCGTTCAGAGCAGCAGTGCCGCCCTTGTACATCTTGATGGACTGCTTATCCAGAGTCACGGACACGGGGCCGCTGAGCTCTTCCTTGTTGAGGTTGATCTTGTAGGTGGCGGTGTTGTCGGCGTAGTCGGCGACCTGAACCAGCAGGTGGTCAACGCCCTCGGCCTTGCTCAGATCCAGGGAGATATCCGTGGCAGCGCCCTCGGCAGCACCCTCGGGGGAGCCGGCGGTGCGGTCCAGAATGGACATCTTGTCATAGTCGATCAGGAAGGCGGCCGCCACATAGCGGTTGTCCTGAGCGGTCAGGACCAGGCTGCGGGTGCCGGTCTCAACGTCTTCCTTGAAGTACACGTTGGACAGGACAGGCTCGGTCCGGTCGATGAAAGCGGTGTAGGTCCGGCTGGCGCCATCGCCCAGGGCATCCCAGTTGGTGGTGGCATTGCCCTCGGCATCGTAGGTCACGTAGTACTCGGGAGCCTCGGTGACCTTGACGGTGATCTTCTCACCCTCAGCAGCCTTGGTGGGGGCATTGTTGATACCGATGTAGCCCTGAGCATTGCGCCAGGAAGCGCCGTTGCTGTAGTAGTAAGCGCCAGCGGTGGGAGAACCGGACGCCTTATCATAGTAGACAGTGCCGTTCTCGCCGGTGATGGTCGCCCGGGAATCCGCAGCGTTGCGGATCAGGGAGAAGGTAGCACGGGCAAAGACGGTGGTGTCGGGGTTGATGGCGGCGCGGTTGGGATCATAGGTCTCATCCACGTAAGGATTGCCGCCGAAGTAGTACATGCCGGAATCGCCAGCGTACTGGACGGTCAGGGCCTGATACTTGGTGGCGTTCTTGTTGTAGGCGTACATGTAAGGCACACGGGACTCGGTCTTGGCCTCATGATACTCCAGATAGCTGCCGATATCAAACATGGAGGGATCGGTCCAGCTGCCGTAGTAGCCCAGGACGGGGATGGAATGGCTGTCGCCCTTGACACCCTCGGCGGAGGCAACCTCGTCGGCGTACACATAACCCTCGACATAGGTGCCGGTGTTGTCGCTGGCCTTGTCATACTTGTCCAGGCCCAGGACCTTGGCATTGACTTCCACATGGATGCTGCCGTTTGCGGGGATCTCCACGGTGCTCTTGTTCAGCTGCTGGAAGAACAGGTAAGCATCGTAGGTGTCGATGTTGCCGTCGTTGTCGAAGTCGGCGTTGTCCTTATTGGAGATGGAATCCAGGACGCCGGTGACATAGTCCAGGAGCGCCTGGCCGTCGGCCTTGGTGACCTTGCCGTCGCCGTTGAAGTCGCAGTTGGCAAGACCCTCGGGAGCGGTCATCTCCACCATCTGGCCGTCCACGGTCCAGGTGACGTTGGAGGTCAGGTCGGTGGTCCAGGTATCCTCGAAGTTCACCACGGAGCCGTCCTCGAACTGATTGGCGAAGACATCCTGGGTGAAGAAATCGGCGCTGAGGTTGAAGGAAGTCGCAGCATCCTTCAGGTTGTAGATGGTGAAGCCGAAGTTATACTCGCCGGTGCGGTTGGGATCGTCGCCCAGCTCCACCTTGACCTTACCGTCGGCAGCGCCGGCGTTGGCGTTCTTATCCATCTTGATGTAGGTGCCGGCGGAAACGGCAGCGCCCACATTGGCAAGGCCGGCGCCCTGCTGCATAACGGAATAGTAGCCATACTTGCCCTCGCCGTAATCCTGATACATGGGGACAGCGGTGGACATCAGCAGGGACTGAGCCAGAGCACGGGCGGTGAGGCCGGTCTTCTCCGTCAGCTTGTTGGCGCGGATGTACTGGGCCACCACAGCGGCCATACCGGCAACCTGGGGAGAGGCCATGGAGGTACCGGACATATTCTGGTAGCCGCCGCCATTCTGCAGGGAGTAGATATTGCCGCCAGGAGCGGTGATCTCGGGCTTCAGCTCCAGGGAGCCGGGAATGCCCCAGGAGGAGAAGTCGCTCATGGTGTAATAATCAGCGGTCTGAACGTTCACGCCGGGCTTGGCGCCCACGGTGAGCTTGCCCACATAGTAGGTCACGCCGTTGGCTTCCTTCTTTTCGGCATTGGCCTTGATGATCTGGCCGTCAGACATCAGCAGGGAGACGTAAGGAGCGGTGCCGGTGTAGCCGTCGGTGGACATATTGATGGTGCCCGCCGCGTTGTTGACCACGACGGTGCCGATGGCACCGGCGGCAACGGCGTTGTTGCCCTTGGCGGTGAAGTTGATGGAGCCGCGGTTGCACATGGCAATGGCGCCCTTGAGCTCATCGCCCGCAGCGGCGAAGTCCTCGGGATTGCCGACGGCATCCACATAGACGAAGCGCTGCTCACCGGCCAGAGCGGTCATGGGCTGGATGGGAGCCTCGGAGGTGTCGTTGTAGAACATCTTGGTGCCGGCGAACTCAATATAGTTGCCGGTGGAGCCCACGTTATCCACGGAGGCGATGCCCAGAGAGTTGGTGTAGGAGCCGGGGCTGCCGTTGGTGGCCCAGCTGACGCTCTCGGCGTAGGGATAGGCATAGGGGGTGTTCTCGAACCAGTGGCCGGAGTTACCGGCGGACATGGCAACGACCATACCGCTGTTGACAACAGCCTCCAGGATGGCCTGGTACTTGGCGTCAGACTAGCGGGAATAGCCGGGGTTGCCGCTGCCCAGAGACAGGTTGGCGGAATCGCAGCCCAGGATCATGGCGTCCTCGATGGCTGCCATGTAGTCGGAGTCGTAAGCGCCGCCGCCCTTACCGAAGACCTTCATGGTGTACACCTGGGCATCAGGGGCAACACCCTGGGTCAGAGCGGTATCCAGAGCGGGAGCGAAGGAACCGTCGGCCTGCTCAATGTAGCGGTTGCCGGCGGCAATACCGGTGACGTGGGAGCCATGGTCACCCTGCTTGTCGTTGTCGTGGGTGACGTCCAGATCGGCGTCAATGTAGTTGAAGCCGAAGGGGATCTTGGCGCTGACATACAGGTCGGAGGCCTTCAGGTCGCCGTTCTTCTTGAGGGCGTTGAGCTTCTCCAGCTTGTCAGCGTAATCCGCAGCGGTGACGGGGGTGATGCCCAGGCCCTTGACAGCGTAGCTGTAGGCAGCGCCGTTGAGGGAGGGGTGATCGGTGTCAGCGCCGGTATCAATGATGGCCACCTTGGAGCCTGCGCCGGTGTAACCGTCAGCCCAGGCAACGCTGGAGCCGATCATGGAAGAGGAGGTAGCCATGTTGGGGTCGGTGGTCTCCGACTCCTTGACCACGCAAGGCTCATACTGCGTCTCGATCAGGACGGAATCAACACCCTTGATCTTCTCGATCTTCTCGATCTGGCCATACTGAACGTTGGCGGAGATGATGTTGGTGGCCAGGGTCAGATTCCAAACCACATCCAGAGACTGGCCGTCCAGGGCCTTCTTGGAGATGGTCTTGGCCATCTTATCCTGCTTGGATTCCAGCTTGTCGCGATACTTCATCGCCTTTTTGCTGCCAGAGGCGATGTCGGACGCGGAAAAGCCCTTGTCCAAGGTGGAGGGGTCGCTCAGCACGATGGAGACGCGGACCACGTCCGTGTCGGCATACTGCTGCTGGGCTTCTTCCTCAACAGCCGCGTTTTCCTTGATGGGCAACTTGATGTTGTCCACCTTTTCCCAGGTGATACCGTTGTTCTCGCCCTTGGTCGCAACGGAGCTGCTGCTCATGGCCCAGGTGGGGGTCACGAGACTCAGCGTCAGTACGAGGGCAAGCATCACGGCCATCGCCCGTTTGAGGGTATGCGCGTGTTTCATATGCGTACTCTCTCTTTCTCCGGTTTATACCGGTAAAGTTGGGTACTGGATCGGTTCGGGCCGCCGTGATGCCCTATCAGCCGGCCTGTCCGATACAGCTATGGTTGCTATACCATGTTTCCTTGTCCAGTGCAATGAAAAAGTCGTGTAATTTGTCACAAAATTTATAGAAATTTCGACAAAAACAAAAATCAGCACTTTGTTCGCGCTATAACGACACATTGTGAGTTTTTACACAAAACAGGATTTATGTATAAACCAAGTTGGTCATTTTAACACATCAGTGTATTAAGCGTTACCGTACTAAATCGTTAAAAACAGCGCAGTTCATCGTTCATGTTGCTTTTGCGTCACCATTCATCGTTCAATTCGACACAGTGTCTATTATTGTCGGCAGAATTTTGCGCAGTAATAATTTATTTGCATGTTTTAGCGAGTCCGGATTGTGAACAATTTTTGTACAAAACGCCGGAGACCCGGAGGCCGTTTCCGGTCTCCGGGTCTCGCGGGTCACTCTGTCTCCGGATCAGAGACAGGCGTCATATTCAGCGGGTGTGCTTCTTGCGGGGCAGGACCACCACAGCGGCAGCCAGCAGAGCGGAGACGGTCAGCAGCATGACCCACAGGGTGGTGTTGCTGTCGTCGCCGGTCTTGACGGCGGGCTTGTAGTTGGGGTCGGTCTCGCCGCAGTCGGTGCACTTGCCATCCTTATAATGGTGGCCGGTGGCGGGGACGGTCTCGCCCTTCTTCACGGTCTCGCCGCAGACGGTGCAGACCTGGTCGCCGGTATAGCCATCTTCCGTGCAGGTGGCGGCCTTCGCGCCTGCCAGTTCGGTCTTGTGGCCCAGAGCGGGGATGGTCAGGGCCTCCAGGGTGGTCTCGTTCTGGCCTTCGGCATCGGCAAACAGCTGGCCGCACACGGAGCACACCCAGTGGGCCTTGACGCCGTTTTCGGTGCAGGCGGCGGGGACCTCCGCCACGGCGGACAGCTTGTGACCGTCGGCGGGAATGGGCTGGGTCCGGACGTCGGTGTAGGTGACGCCGTCCAGGACCACCTTGGCGGTATAGGTGCGGACGCCGCCCTCCAGGCAGGAGCTGCCGGTGGTGATCTCGCTGGTGACCTGGGCGTCCAGATGCAGCTTCTCATGCCGGGGATTCACGGTGCAGGCAAATTCGGCATAGGCGCTGAAATCGTCGTTTCAGGTCCACACCGGCTGGCCGTACACATGACCGTCCTTCAGGTCGATGTTCACCGTGCCGGTGGGGCAGGTCCACTCCTGGCCGGCCTGGCCGTCCCGATTCTGATAGAACACCCAGTTGGGGCCGCCGGGGATGTCCAGCCGGGTCAGATCCAGGGACACGGTGATCTCCGTATCCTCCGCCGTCAGGGGCTCGGCGGTGAACTTCACATAGTCCGTCACGTCCCGGGTCATGCCGTTGGCCAGCAGGGCCGTCACCTGCATGCCGGCGCCGTCGAAGGTCTCGCCGATCTCATAGACGGTGCGCTCCGGCTGCCGGGTGATCTCCAGGGCGGTGACGCGGCTGCTCAGCCGCATCATATAGGCCGAGTCGTTCTTGAAATAGATGTTGCCCTCGCCGTCCACGATGGGGCTGCAGATGGCGTACTGGGCCTGTGCGCCGCTGGGGGTGAACAGCACATACCCGGTCTCGATGGTGACCTCGCCGGAATCGCCATTATAGGTCTCCATGGTGGTGTAGGTGTGGTCCACCTCGGTCATGCCGGGCTTATCCCGCAGGACACGCAGCTTGCCGGGGGTATAGTTGTCGAAGAAGTACACATACGCATAGCCGTCCTGGTCCTCATAGGCTGTGGTCAGCAGACCGCTGGTCTGGGGATAGCCCTGGGTGGGGACGGTATAGGCGATGGAGAAGCTCTCCAGGTCCACCACGGTCATGTTGTGGCCGGAATAGGCCCCGAACTGGCTGACGCCGGACACGCCGATGTAGGCCCGGCCATTGTGGACCACCGGTGTGGAGGTGGACATGGGCGGCGTGTTGTCGTCGCTGCTGCCGTTGTCCAGGTGCAGGCGGTTCAGGGATCCCTTCACGAAGGTGCCGTCCTCGTTGGTGCGGACCTGATACAGGTCGCCGCCCTTGGAGGTGAAGTAATAGGCGTCGGTGGCGGGGTCATAGCACACGCTGCTGCGCAGGTCGCCCACGTTGGTGGCCTTCAGCTGGTCCAGCAGAACGCCGGTCTTGGGATCCAGGGACAGCACGGAGCCGTAGCCCGTGGTATAGCCGCTTTCGCCGTCATCGGTGGTCACCAGGACGAAGTTTTCGCAGGCATAGGCCCCGGCCCAGTAAAACCCGTTGTGGGCATAGGTCCAGGCGGCCAGCTTGGTCTCCTGGGTCTGGGTGGGGTCCTCATCGGTAACGTTGATGCCCACGAAGTTGGCCTGCTTGGTTTCGGAGTTCCAGAAGCCGGTATAGATATACCCGCCGCAGTAGGCGATGGGGCAGTTGGGCTGACCGCCCAGGGGATCGGTATACACCCACAGGGACTCCAGGCTCTCGGCGTCGAAGGCCTGGATGCGGCCGCCGCTGAGGGCCACGAAGATCATGCCGTCGGCATAGGTGGGGGAGTTGATGGCGAAGGAGGAGCTGGTGACCATGGTACCCTGGCCCACCACCGCGCCGGTGTCCTTGTCGATCTTCAGCAGCTTGTCCCGGGCATAGGCGTAGAGATACCCGCCTGCAATAATGGGGCAGGAGGCGGCGCTGGCGCCGTAGCCCTCGCCCACCTTGTTGGCCCACACCAGCACCGCGTCCTCGGCGGTGATGGGGGTGGGGGCGCTGACCACGCCGTTGTTGTTGCTGTCCGCCCGGAACAGGGGCCAGTCACCGGGCTGGAGAATGTCGTTGTGGCTGCTCTCCGGGGCCTTTTCCAGCTTCACGGTGATGTTCTTGCTGTCCTCCCCGGCGATCACGTCCAGCTTCTGGCCCACATAGCCGCTGCGGGTCACCACCAGGGTATAGGCTCCGTTGGTGTCCAGGGTATAGGTGCCGGTCTCACCGGGCAGGATCCGCTGGCCGTTGACGTTGCTGGTCAGGAACACTGTGGCGTCGGCGGGGTCGGTGGTGACGGTGGTCTCCACCGGCGGCAGCTTGTTGATCCGGATGGAATAGGTCTGCGCTACGGAGGTGGGCTGGCTGTGGGAAACGGTGACGGTGACGGCCTCCGTCTGCAGGGCGGTGTTCAGGGGAACGTTCACCGTCCGCAGGACGTTGGGCCTGTTGTCCGCGTCATAGGTCAGGGTCTGGCTCCAGTCGCCGCAGGCCACGGTAACGGTCATGTCCGCGTCCAGCTTATAGCCAGACAGGGGGCGCAGAGTCAGCTGGATCTCCGGCACCCGCTGGCCCAGGGACGTTGTGTAATCCAGCACCAGCTTGTCGAAGGCTTTGGATGCATCGTCCTTCTGGTTCAGGGGCAGGGCGCTGCCGTTGTTGTCCGCCAGCTTCATGGAGTTCAGGGTCATGACCCGGTGGGCGGAGATGAGATAGCTCTGATAGAAGGTGACGCCGCCTACGGCCTTGGCCTGGGCCACCTGCAGCTCCATGGAGTTGCCATGGCCGCCGGCGGCCATGAAGTTGGCCACGGAGCCGTAGCCATCGTCCTTGGAGGTCAGCGCCTTTTCATACAGCTTGTCGGCGAAGTTGGTGTTATAGTGACCGTAATAGACCATGGTGGTCACATAGGTGCTGTCTGTCCTGGCCCGGTTCAGGAAGAAGGAGGCGTTGTTGGACTCCACGGCGAAGTCATACTCGTGGACGCCTGCGCTGAAAGCCGGGGTCATGGGATAGGGGATGGCCTTGGCGGAGGTGCCGCTCTTGGCGTCCAGGCCCTTGAGCCAGTCCTCCACAATGGGGGTGGGCACCTGCACCGTCAGCCCGGCGGAGGCCTTCACGGCGGCGGTGGTGTGGAAATAGCTGTTCTTGGTGGAGACATAGGTGTAGCTGTCGCCGGGAACCAGGGCGTACATGTCGGCGGTGCCGGTCTGCTGCCGGGGGGCGATCACCGCCCCGGCGCTGTTGGTCAGCTCCACCGTCACGTCCTGGTCATGATTCAGGGTCACCAGAACGCTCTCCCGCTTTTCCACCAGCACCGTATAAGTGACGGTGCGGCCCTCGAAGGTCAGTGCCACGGGCACGATATACTGCCCCTTGTCATTCTTCTGGCAGCCGGCCAGGGTCACGTTCACGGGAGCGCCGCCCTGGGCCGCCTTCCCGGCAACGGTCAGCTTGGCCTGGGCGCACAGGGGGGAGGCGGTAACGGTCACCGCGTCCTCGGTGGTGGCCACGGTATAGCTCAGGGTTTTCTTGTCAAAGTCCAGCTTCAGCCGGGCGGAGGCGTCGGATACCACCAGGTCCGTCAGGCTGGGGGTGCGCAGAACGTGCAGGGTATAGGGCTGGTACTGCTCGTATCCGTCCACGGTATACCGGGCCTCCAGCACCACGTCCCCGCCCTCTAGGCTGCTGCCGGGAAGGACCCGGGTCAGCACCGTGGCCTTGCTCTGCCAGGAGCGGGCGTACTTGGGCAGGGTCTCCACCCCGGCCAGGTATACCCGGACGTTCATCTGCCCCTCGGCGGTGCCGATGCCGTCTCCGGGGACCATGTAGGGATACAGGGCGCCATAGGAATAGTCAGGCACCCAGAAGGTGGCGCCGCCGTCGGTCTCGTCAAACTTGGGGACGTCCTCGCCGTCCTTCCACTGGTTGTCAATGCCCAGGCGGAGCTCCTTGATCCACTTGCCGGAGGGCAGGGGGGCGGACACAGCCGCGCCCTGGGCCGTGACCTCCACGGTGCCCCGGACGTGGTTGATGCCGCCGTCGGACAGGTCAAACTGATAGGTGGCGGGCACCAGCTGCACGGAACCGGCGTTCTTCACGGTGGTCACGGTGCCGAACTCGCTGGTGAAGGTGGCCTGCGCCGGGGTCACGGCGCTGCCGTCCTGGGTGGCGGCGATGGTCACGGTCACCCGGTCGCCCGCCTGGAAGGCCTCGAACTTGTCGATGGCCTTTTCCAGGGCGGTGCGCAGGGGGGCCGCCGCGGCGTTGGCGGCGGCATAGAAGCCGCTGTGGGCAGCGTCATAGGCCTCCTTGGCGGCGGCGTAGTCCTTCAGTCCGTTGGTGGACGTGTTGTAGGCCGCCATCCGCTCTGCCAGGTGCAGCAGATTCTCGCCGTAGCTTTGATTGGCATTGGTGGTGAACCAGATGGCCGTCAGTCCCTTGGCCGAGGCGTCCAAGGCATAGCCGTCGCCGTCGTAGTGCAGGGAGTAGTTGTCCGTCCGGCCGTCCACGGCGGTAATAAATCCGCTGTCGATGCCGGAGAAGGTGTGGCCGCTGTTTTTCAGCACGTCCTTCACCGTGTCGCCGGAGCGATAGCCGATATACTCCGGCTCGATGACATAGCCGTCCTGGGCCACGGCCAGCAGGGCGATGCGCCCGTCGTCTGCCGCATAGGCCGGAACCGGCAGCAGAGACAGCAGCATCAGGCACGCCAGCAGCGCGGCCATCAGACGTTTGGTAACTCTCATGTGATGTTTCCTCCTTTGTTCTTTCTCTATTCAAAACACCTTGCAGGTGATAAATCTTGCCGCAAACCGGCGCAGGGCCGGGGTCTGCTCCCGCCATACCCGGCGGGCGCTTTCCAGCAGGGCCAGGCATCGCCGCCGCTGGTCCTCCGTCATGGTGTGGCCGCTGTACCACACCTCCCGCTCCAGGTACACCAGGTCCTCCGCGTCCTCCGGGGACAGGGGGTCCTCCGGGAGGCCCGGCTGACCCAGCAGGTCATGGACGGCGCACAGGATGTATCCGCAGCCCATGCGGCAGTCCGGATCCTGATACCGGGCCGCCGCCTGCCGCAGCCGCCTGCGGCCCAGAAGGGCGCGGACGGTCAGGGCCAGCAGCCCCAGCGCCAGCACCGCCGCCAGGGTCAGCAGGGCATTGCGGACATATTCCGCCCGCCGGTCCTGGGGCTGTTCCTCCTCCGGGACGACCTCCGGCTCCCGCTCCTGAACGGGGGTGTCCGGCACGGGGGTGTCCCCCTGGCCGTTTTCCCCCTCCGGGCCGTTTTCCGGCAGCCGGTATTCCACCAGGTCCGTATAGCCTGGGGCGGCGTCAAAGGGCAGCCAGCCCACGCCGTCCAGATAATACTCCGTCCAGGCGTGGCTGCTCTGCTCCGTCAGGGTCAGGGTGCCGCCGGGGACCATGGCCTCCGCCTGCTGGCGGGTCACGACGTACCCCTCAGCGTATCGGGCCGGGACGCCGCAGCACCGCAGCAGCAGAGCCGCCAGGGTGGCATAGTGGATGTCGCTGCCCTGCTGGCCGCCGGAGGCCATGGCGGCGGCGATGTCGCCGCCGGACACCGAGGCCCCCTGGCGATAGCTGACGCTCTGGGAAAGCCAGGCCAGCACCGCCGCCTTGGCCTGGGTGGTGGTCATATCGCTCTCCGGGGTAAAGGCCCGGGTCAGGGCCTCATAGGTGCTCTGGGGCACCGTCAGATAGTGGTCATAGACCCACTGGCGGTATACCGCCTCCCCCTGGCGATAGGGGGTGTCGTCCCCGGACCGGGACAGGGCGTCCTGCAAGAGATAGCTGTCCTCCACCGGGTAAACGGACAGGGTGACGGCGTCCGCCGGGACGCGGCCCCCCTCTCCGGCCAGGTCGGCGGCGTCCAGGGCATCCGTGGCCGCCCCATAGGGCAGATACAGCCGCTGGCGGCAGGCCCCGGCGTTGGCCACGGTGACGGTCCGGCTTTCGCCGCCGGATACGTCCTGCCAGGCGGCGGAAACCTGGGTGGAGGGGAAGAAATAGTCCCTTTGCAGGGTATACAGGGTGTCGGACTGGGCCGCCAGGGCCTCCCCCTCCAGGGGCTGCCAGCTGCGGCCGGTGTATTCCCCGGCGGCGAAGCCCCGCAGATACAGGGGCTCCCACCGGTCCATGGTCACGGTCAGGGCCGTCTGGCTGCCGGAGCCGTGGGGCCGGGTCAGGTCCCCCTCCGGCAGGGGAGAGGGATGGGACTCATACCGCAGCCGGTGCAGAAAGACGCCGTTCCCCTGTGCCGGGACAAGGCCGGGGATCAGCGGGACAAGGGCGCAGACAGCCGCAACAAAAAGGGACAGTCCGGCCAGCATCGCCTGCCGCCCCAGCCCCTGCCGGGGCAGCAGGCACATCAGCCCGCCCACCAGCAGAACCGCCAGCGGCCAGCCCCCCTCCAGAAGGCCCATCAGCCGCAGCATCAGCGCCGCCAGGCCCACGGCCAGGCAGAACCCCGGCCATCGGCGGCGCAG